>OIYS01000238.1_pt1 | contig 40699 bp, 33 predicted proteins | sample 1588271 | NCBI WGS metagenome assembly OIYS01 (sample SAMN03283286) | human gut metagenome | biome: human-associated habitat; material: feces | host: Homo sapiens | place: Peru | collected 2012 | reverse complement strand
CATACATGGCGGAATATCCAGCTAAATTTGCGGTAAAATTCGCAACCCCTAAATCAGCGAGGTTAAAATTCGAGCAACCCCTAAATTGCGGTTTCGTAACCGGATTGCAAAAGCCGTACAAACCCTTATGCGGTCGGCGTTGCCGTCCGCTGTGTCCTGCGAGGGGAAAGCAAGGCAACCCCTCGCTTTCTCCTGCTTGTTTTCGGACGAGCCGTAAAACTGCCGTCAAACCGCCGATTTCCCGTGTTTGCGGTCAAATTCAGCGAGTTTTTTCAAAGCCGCCTGACGCCGAACTTCTTCGTGCAGCCGTATCAGCTGTTGCTCGTAATACTGCTCCAATGCTTCCCTAATCGGGCGTATTGTATAGCGCAAATTGCCGTTGCGTTTTTCTCCGTTTTGGGTGATGACGGAGGTCGGCTCGGCAGTAATCAACTGCTTTTCAATCAGGCTGTCTACATATTTCTTGACGGTGTTTTTGCTCATGCCGACAGCGTTGCCAATCGTTTTGTAGCTTGGATGGCACTGAAATGTTCTCCTGTCCTCGCAGTACATCAGATACGCATACACTGCGATCTCACCGGTACTGAGACCCAAGCTGAAAATTTCATTTGGTAGAGGAAAATAATCCCGGATCGCATCACGCTTTGGATATCGGGTGAATTTCAAATGCTGCCTCCCGTCTTTTCTTCGACCCATGCGCGGAATTTTTCTTTCGGTACGATGAGCCGTGAGCCGATACGCAACGACGGAAACCCTTTCTCGTGCATCAGCTCGTAGCTGCTTGAGATGGAGATGCCGAGGAGCTTGGCTACCGTTTCAGCATTAAGGAACAGTGGCAGATCCTCATAAGCGGTGTAAACAGATTCTTTCATTGGTTTTTCCTCCTGTTAAATTCACACGGTTTTTCGCCGTGTTATGTAGAGGACTGCTGTTTTGCAAAACAAAAAGACCCGCACTCAATCCCGATGCTGATCTGCATCGGTAATTATGTAAGTGCGAGTCCGAAACTCAAAATAAAAATATGTGTATTCAATTGTCGGTTGCTTTCTTTACTTACAGTATAACATACCGGGGAAATTCTGTCAAGTTTTTTGCGCCAACAGTGTATATTCCGGCGCTTTTGCGGGAATACTGTTTTCTTTGTTTTCTGCGGTGTAGGTTTTAATCCGTAAAAGGCTCAACGCCGCCGGAATCTCCGATGGCGTTTGGTATTACTTCGTGCAATAGATTTTGATGGCTTCGGAAACAAATTCCGCAGTACCTTCACCGCATTTGTCGATGTTGTTTTTGAGCCGCTCGTCGCCTGCGTACATCTGACCGAGACCCGCTAAGATTTCATCGGTGCAGTTATATAAATGTTCGGTAATATAGTCCTGCAATTTCTTCACAAGTCTTTGCGCAGTATCGCTGTCGACACTCTCTCCGCAATTCTTGCAATCCGCAAACTCAGCAAAGATTCCATTCATACCACCGAGCGCATCGCTCCATTGTTCTTTGGAGTATCCGGCAGTCTTTGCCAGACTCTCCTTGTAGGCATCGGTGCCGCCCCAACGCTGTTTTGCCTCATCCTCGTACTGCTGACGGGCGGTTTCGTATTCGCTGTTGTCAAAAGCACTCATTGTGATTCCTCCCTTTTCCGCTTGTTCCAGAGCTGCAATCAGCCGTTCCAACCGTTCTTTCTTGATGGTCAGTAACCGTTTCTGCTCGGCAAACGCTTTTTGCTTATCGTAGTTCGGCGAGGCAAGAATCTCCCCGATGCTTTTCAGCGAAAAATCCAACTCACGGTAAAACAAAATTTCCTGCATTCGTTCCAGCGATGTTTCGTCATAAAAACGGTAACCGTTCTGCTCGTCCACAAAACTCGGCTTAAGTAATCCGATCTCGTCGTAGTAATGCAGAGTTCGCACGCTGACGCCGGTAAGCACGGCAAATTCTTTGATCTGTAATTTCATATCTTCACCTCACGAATTGAAGTATACACTATAACGCTGCGTCAGAGTCAACCCTATTTTACACGATTTTTACAAAAGATAAAGGGCGCGGTGTTTTACCACGCCCACGGCAGAGAAGAATTACATTTCCTCTTCCATTTCTGTGCGGCTCATAACTTCAACCATGATCTGCACTGCCAAACTGAACCCGTCGGCAAAGGTCTGACGGGTTGTTATGTCACTCAGCTCCTTTTGGCAGTCGGTGAATTTATTAAATATTTCTTTTGGTTTTTCTGTAAGTCCTGAATTGAGTTCTTCTTCGTTTTTGCATATCAGTTTGACGAGTTTGTCCACTCTCTTCCCTCGCTTGATATACCTTTCGTGCGGACTGATGTTGCCGTAGTATAAATCTTCAACTGTTGTCATTTGTATTGCACCTCCTTTTGTAACACAAATACATATCACAACACTTCTTACAAGTCTAGCTTTTTTCAAACAAAAAAGCAAAAACGCCGCATTTAAACGACGCTAATACTTTTATTCTGCGGTTATTAATAGAACATGTATCCATCCATTATTTTGCTAAAATTATTAAAACATATGAAATAAATAGAGAGTAAATGTTTTTTTCGAATCGCCAAATTTGAATTGTTGACAAATCTTAGTTCCTTGGTTATAATATAAGTGAAAGAGAAATCTTTCTGGGGTTTGCATTGAGCAAACGAAAGCCGCTTTTTGCGGCTTTTTTTATTTTAAAGGAAATGATTTTAGCCCTTTCCCGTAATAATTGGGGAATCCGCAAATTTTACTTTTCAAAATATCAAACGCAGGATCTGCAGTTCCATATGCTAAGTATTTGTGTATTGGAAAAGCACATAAATCTGCTAATTCTAATTCCCAATACGATTTTTTATCATCCGCCATGTGACACCATTTAGGATTAAAATATACTCCTTTGATTTTTGAAAAAGTTGATGAAGGATTCATATTATTTCCATAATCAATAAGATGCTTGATTTTATTTAATAATACTTTATCTTCTTTTTTTCCGCGTGATTCTAAAATAATATAACAAGTATCAGTATCACGCATATTCCACATCAATCTTTCAAGAACAAAATTCATACACAAATCATATGGGTCAGCAGGAAAAACATATTTTTCAACATGCTTTTGTTTATCAATATTTGCAGAGAAAAGGTGCATCGGCACATTTTTCATCATATCGCTTATATCAGCGATAAAAGACGAATAATCTATTAAATCTGGATTAAATGCACCTCTTTTTCCGCGTATATCTTTGGAATGAAAACAAATACGTTTTTGAGTTCCTTTATAATTATATAGAGCGTTTTCCCAATACTTGTTTTTCACTTGCATTACAAGGTCTCTTGATGATTCAAAATCATCAGTCTTAATTGCACAAGCTGTCACGGTAAACTGTCTGTCTCCATCACCGATATCTCGCCCCTCTTCAACAGCTCTTTTGATGAATTTTAAATCGGAACTTCCGCTCTCATCAATTGCAATAATCCAGTTGATTGTTCTGGGAACTTCATCTATTGTTGTTGGTCTATTACGCCAATTAGAATTCATTTTTTCCTCCCTTTTTACGCTGCTACTGCATTTGCATTAACCTGTTCGATAATCTTGCGAATTCCCATCCAAATGGTGAGGTCGGTGAATACTTCCACGACACTGCCCTTATCGGTGAAGGGAGATTCCTGTAATACGGACAAATCTTTCATTAGGCCGTTGTGAACGATATATTCAACAATCTGATTAACGAAATAAATCTGTCTTGAATCAAGATTCACATCGTTCAGGTACTTTGCGAATGCTTCTTTTGCGGCGCTCATATCAAGACCTACAATTTCGCGAACAAATTCGCCGAGAGGCTTTTCACCAAACTCGGCCTCGTAGTCCGCTTTGGTGCCGACTTCGCTCCACAAAATTTCTTCCAATACTTTAACATCAGCCGAGCTTAACGGAACGTTTGACTTTAGTTTTGCAATAACTGCATTATCCTGATGCTGACGAACGTAAAACTCCGCTTTGGCCTTATAATTTTTAAGGTCATCGTTTTCAAGTTCCGATTCATTCCAATCGATTGAAAGAATTTCATCATCAAAATTGGTGTGATATATAGTTCCATTGTAGGGGATATATTTAATTAAATCTCTCAAACATTTGCGGATCTGCTCGAACTCATTAATGCCAGCAGTATTTACATAATCCGTATGCAAAATTTTGTTGATGAGTTCTGATTGCACCATAATTTCGGGAATGTTTGCAACACTCGCAACTCCTGCAACCTTTTTATATAAGTCACTGCGTGCCTTGTTATATTTCTTTCCTGCAAGATATGCAAATTCAATACCATACATCAAGGCGTCGAAACGCATGGCTTTAGGATCATCTTCATCAGGAATAATAAGCGGTGCAAGTTCGTCTGCAATAATTAATGTATCCTCATAGGATAGGGCGGTGTAATTGTCTACATTTGCATATAATTCAACGTATTTAAGATGTTGACGAACAGCGAAATTTTCTTTATTAAGCTCCTTCACCTTGCGTACCATATCATCCACAAGTTCTTTACGGAAAGCAATTAACTCTTCAGTTTGATATGCTAAATCTTGAAGCTTAAAGGCCATCTGCGCTTTAAGGTTGAAAATGGCACCTTGCAAAGCAATTTGATTGGCAGACCTTCCTTTACCGCCCATACGGAAAAATTCAAAGTTACCGCAGAAATCAAAGATATAAAACATTTTCTTATCTTCGCCGTTAATTAATCCGGGGCAAAGACGTGTTCCGCGACCTATCATCTGCCAGAACTTCGCCTTACTCATAACCTTTTTAAAGAATACGAGATTTAAACATTCGGGCACATCAATACCGGTATCCAGCATATCAACCGAGATTGCAATCTGCGGAAGTTTCTTGGGGTCAGAGAATTCATCAATTGCACTCTGAGCATAGTTGATCTTGTTATCAATTACCTTTGCAAAGCCATTGAGATGCGGATATTCTTTATTGAACACTTCGAAAATTTTCTCGGCGTGACGATGATTTTTTGCAAAAATAATAGTCTTGCCTATCTTCTGACCGTAATCAATTTTAATTCCGTTAGTCATCAGTATGTTCAGAACTTCTTTAATGGTATCCTCATTGAAAATCCAGTCGTTAAGTGCAGAAGAACCGATTTTATCGGGCAACTCGCCGTCACGGGCAAAAGTGGCTTCATACTCCTCTTTGTCTTCATCGGATAAGTCATCATAAACGATACCTTCCTCAATGAACTTGAGTTTGGTTTCCACAGACATAAAATCAACGAGGAAGCCGTCTTTTACTGCATCGGCAAGTTCATAACCGTATGTAGGAACACCGTTTTCGAGTTCAAACACCTCATAGGTGTTCTTGTCGATTTCGTCTTTGGGAGTAGCGGTAAGACCCACCAAAGGTGCGTCGAAATAATTAAATATATCACGATACTTGTTGTAAATGGAGCGGTGCGCCTCATCGCAAATAACCAAATCAAAATGACCGCAGGTAAAGAGTTTTCCTTTTTCATCCTTAACGGAATCAATGCAATTCATCATTGTCTGATAGGTTGAGAAAACGCAGTGTGCGGTATAGTTATCTTTTTCTTCACAGAGATTGGTTACCGATAAATCGGGCAGAAGATTTACAAAACTACGCTTTGCCTGCGTAACAAGGGAGTTGCGGTCGGCAAGGAAAAGAATATTCTTAACCCAGCCGTGCTCGAGCAATACTTTGCAAAGAGCAATAACCGTTCTCGTTTTACCAGAACCCGTTGCCATAACAAGCAGTGCTTTTCTGCGATTTTTCTTGTCAAAGCTATCGCAAACAGCTTTAATGGCGCCTTCTTGATAATAACGACCGGCAATATTTTTATCTACAACCACGTGGGCGAGGCTTGTCCGCATCGTTTGCAGATTGAACATCTTTTCAATGTCGCGTTTGGAATAAATGGTTGCTACCTTGCGCTCGGGATAAAGATTATCCGCAATGCGAGTGTCAAATCCGTTAGAAAGGAAAATGACAGGGCGACGGCCAAACTTTTTCTCCAAAAGGTCTGCATACAGTTTTACCTGCTGCCTGCCTTTGGATACGTCTACACAGGTGCGTTTTGCTTCAAGCACCGCAAGAGGTTTGCCGTCATCGCCGAAAAGAACGTAATCGGCAAAGCCAACTTCTGATTTGTTAGGCATACCAGGGAGTTCATATTCATTAATCCAATCTTTTCCCTCTATCCATCCGGCGTCTTGAAGCATAAAATCAATATAGATTTTTCTCGTCTTATACTCAGAAATATCAAGAGGCTTCGGAACGTAAGTCTGTTGCTTTTCTTCACGACGAGCGGTAAGTTCTGCCTTAAGTGCCGCATTCTCTGCCATCAAGGCTTCAAGATCAATATCTGGTACTGCAACCACGGGAACTGTTTCGGCTGGAGTTTCTTTCAGTAGTTCGGGATTAAATGTGCCCTGCTCATATTCTGTGGCATAGCAACAAGCAACGAAATCCATAAAGATATAGAGGTTCTCAAGGCAAAGCGTAGCTTGTTCTTCGGTGACCTTTTTACCCGTATGCACAGCATTGTTGCCGACACGGCGAATAAAATCCATTCTTCGCCAAATGTCGTTGCCAACAATATCTCGAAACTCTTCAGTGTTCATAAGACTCACCAAAGTGTCCTGCCAAGGCATGACAAGAGAACTGTCAACGGAATACATCCATTTAACAGCCATTTCCATTGCCCTGCGGCAGTTTATAATACAGGTAGACAAGTCAATATGTAATGTCTTTTCCGCCGCTACTGCAATGCCCGAAAAGGTTTCAAATTGCTTGTCCTTTATTAAAAAATCAAAGTTGGTCATAATTAAACCACTCTCCGGAAATATTAAAAATCATAATGCTGCACCATCTCGGCAAGGCAGTAATAAAACGCTTGTTTTTGATGTGGTTCATCCAGTTTCTTTATTGATTCGCATAAGTCTTGCACAGCCTTTACTGCTTTTTTAACTTCCAAATTCTGCGTAGTTTCATAATACTGTTGCTGCTGCAATTGTAAATAATAATCTTGGTTAACATATTGTGGATTAAACATTCTATCGTTAAAATACATTTTTAAAAACTCCTTTAAAAATTTTTAGTCAGAAGAAAATTACCTTTTCTTCCCCGTATTTCTAATTTGAGCTTGTCCTGCCGGAGAACGCATATATTCTTTTGTCATCGTCGCAAACAAATCAGCTCCGACTTGATTTTCCATTTCTTTTTGATTTAATTCAAGTTGATGTTTATGTTCAATTTCCATTTTCTCTTTTTCCATAGAAAATTTTTCACGTTCTTTTTCAATATCAAGTTCATGTTGCTTCATTAGTTTGTGTAAATCTGATTTCGCCTGTCTGCGAGCGGCAATATAACTTGATATTCCGGAAATAATAGCGCATGCGATAGAAGCAATATAGGGTAAATATTTTTCCATTCAAATCACCTAATAATTTTTGTATTATTCTTTATCAAAACGCTTCAAAACCTCTTTGGCTTTATCAGTTGGCTTTTTTAACATTTTAATTACTTTTCGGTAAAAAGCATTTACGTCTTCATCATTAAGCAAATAGCGAACGGGATGGCGGTTTAATGCAATGTCAAGAAGCATATCAATCTCTGCTTTTGACCAATCGTCAATAGTGAGCAATTCAGGCATCATTGCGTGAGTAGATTCGAAATTGCGGCTTCCATCTAAAGAGATGATCAACTTTATGTGTTCTTGTGAATATTTGGCATTGCCTGAATTTTCGCTATCGTCACGCTCTTTTTTGCAAGCAAAATGTTTCTCTTCTAAAACCTCATTTGCAGCTGTTCTGACTATAATTGATTTAACAAGTTCATCTAACTCTGAACCTTCAGTATAATCAGTGGGTGTAAAATACTTAATACGGTTATCGGCTAACATTTGAAACGCTTTGCTTTTGTCCAGTGTACTATTGTTATAAACAGCTATGGAATGACCGCCGTTAGCATTAACAAGTTTCATGCAAGGAATATCTGTCATACTATCGCCTATGTACACTATATTCCTAAATGGAACACGGATATTTTCCGGCTCAAAGTAATCATTTACGCCAGAATCATTTACATCTAAAACACCCTTTTCAATTCTGAATAAAAATTGTGTTTTGTTTGTGTAGTTTATAGCTTGTGCCGGCCAAATAGGAACTTCTTTATCATCAAACAAAAAGGAACTTGCGTAGATTTTTTCGAACTCTTTTGCGATGGCCGTTCCCTCAATCATTTCTTTAAGACCTGAAGATATGATATAATGCTCAACAATCACACCTTGTTTTTTACCAAACTCTCTGATTCGTTCAAACCATTCTTCAACACCGGGGAACAGTTTTACTTTGGCACCGTAATCCCTTAATGTTTTTCTTGTTAATACAATACGTCCGTGTGCATGTTCCATCATTTTGAACATATACGCTAAATTAGAGTCCATCTCATTGGCTTCGGCCAAATCTTTACATTCATCCCAAAATGCCTGTACGTCATCACCGAAAACCTCTTGTATATATCCTTGTGCTTGCATATCATCAGGAGATAATGTTTTATCAAAATCATAACAGATTGCTAAAACGGGTTTATCTTCTTTTGTTCGTCTTTCTATCATCGTTTCACCTCATCCGAAATATTGTTGCATTAATGCTTTTTTTAGTGTTTCAAGTTTTTCAAGACTTTGCTGAATTGCCAATTTTGATTTGTCGGTCTGTTCCTTGAACTGAACAAATTGCCGTTGCAGTTCAGTGGGTGGCAGATAAATTCCAATGTTTTGCATCTCTTGTGCATTGATATTGGCTTGGCCGATTGCAGCTTTACACATTCCAAGTAGCATCTGCTTTGAGAAATCCGTATTTAGGAATGCAGAGAGGAACTCGGGCAATACACGCTCTGTGACTCTGACACGAATAACAAAGCCCGCAAGTACCATCATTTCATCTCGGTTATAGACACACGTCTTTCCGACCAACTCTTTACTGTTTGTGCGGTTGAAAAGCACATCTCCACGCCGTACAGTACACTTATCCAATTCGTTATCGGGTATGTCAATACGTTTGGTGTCTGTTAAATCCAATTCTCCACCATAGGTAATATTGTTCATTCGGAGATATGGATATTTGCCTCCATCCACAGCGGGACGGCTGGATCCGTAACGTACATCCGCAACTATATCCCTTATGGTGGCCGTTTCCCATCCCTTGGGATTTGAAGGATATACTCCAAACAGTTCGATAAATCGGGATTTTACAAACTTGTCCATTTTTGAAAGTTGCATTGTTCGTGCAGAAATTAATTCTGATATTTTATTAAGAACGGCCGCTATTTCTTTTTGTTCCACTAAACTTAAATTTGGAATTTGATATTCCTTTAACCATTCGGTACTCATATTTTTTTGAGCAACACCTTTGGCAGATTGGATGCATTTATTTTCAAAATAATCAGAGTTCAAAAAACAATATAGGAATGATTTATCGTATTGTGCACTATCTTTAAGTCTTAAACAAGCAACTCGTTGATTAAGTGCTGCAGGAAGAAATTCTTTTTTTAATAGTGCAACTCTACCAACATTACCCGTAAGGGAAATTAACAAATCATCTTCATACAGAGTGTATTTTTCAATATCAGTAGTATCAATCGGATAAAAAGCAGGAGCCGTGTCTTCGATATAACCCTTTTGCACATTGGCAATTCTAATTATTCGAACACCTGATGAAGTATACTTCTCACTTTTAAATGCATAACCATTTAACACTTCACAAATATCGCCTAATCTTGCCATCATCCCACCTCCTTGAAGAAGGGAACTATAATTTCTATCATAGGTATTACGGACATTACCGCAGTAAAAATCCCAAGAACACGTTCTCTATCTGTTATTTGTTCAGTTTCAATGGCCATTAGTCTGAAAATACTTGCCAACATAAAAGCAATTATTGCAAAACCTATGTAGTATACATAATTTAAAAGGCCAAAAGCCATATTTCCATGATAAATGCAAACGCTGATAAATGCTAGCGACAGTATCCAAAGCATAACCTTTATTAAGTGAAAGAATGTAGCTGTAATGCTTTGCATAAAAGCACCTGTCATTGAAACTCGGACTTTCTTTTTCTTAGAAAAGAAGATTAGGTTAAAGAACACTTTTACATTATTGCAAAACACATAAATCTTCTTTTTGATTCTCTTTTTATCTTCGTGTTTATTTACACCAAGGATCTTTTTCCATTCTTCTAAATCCGCTGCTTTTTTCTTAGCTGCGTTTTCTTCTTCGATTTGCTTTGCTTTAACTATCGCTTGTGCAAGCCTATCGTAATCAATTTCAAGATTCAATTCCTGAATATTATTGATAATTTGCGGTTTATCTTTCTTTTTCGCCATTAAACATTTACCCCTGAACTTTACTCTTTTTCGCGTTCAAAATGAATTCTCCAAAGTGCTTCTACATCATTATAGTTTGCGCTCTCATTTTTTGGCGTATTTGTATCACCAACGCGAGTATATATCTGAATACCGACATCTTTATACTTTTCTGCCAAATAAAACGGAACATTCTTAGAACTTTTAATTTCAACAACATCAATTTTTTGATATTTATAATAGAGCTTATGAATCTGTATTTCGGGCATATGGCTTCCTGCAAACTTCTTACTTCGTAAATAATCGAACACCTCATTGGATTTTCTCCAATCACTAACACCCACCACATCATAAGAATCAGTCACACCGATGATCAAATACGCATCAGAGTTGTCTGTGTTATTAGCTAAACATAAAATATCGTGGAGTAAATCGGCGTCTTTAGAAGTAGAGTGCCATTTTTGTTTGAAGTCATAGTGACAAGTTTCCTGTTTAGAATTGATGTATGAAACGATAACAGGGTTAAGTGGGGAGATGGAGATTTCCTTGCATTTGAGACCGTCCACAATCTCTTTAAGATTTTCTTTTTCTCCGAGATCGAACTTGCCATTTACAACAGTGTTTTTCTTGGTATTTGTATCATAGACCGTAACAATCGCGCCACTATTGTGAAATTTCAATTGCCAATTCAAGCCATTGTTATCTCTCTCGATACAATCGCTTATTTCATATCCGATATTGGTTAAAGATTCTTTAATGTTGTCAATATCAATGCTAATTTTAGCCATTAAAGCATTTCCTCCAGTTCGGCAAGACCTGCCGTAATCTGTATCTCCAACTCGTGTAAATCTGTCATAACTTCGGCAGTTGAGGGGTATTCTGCGGGGACATACTCGGTCTTTTTATACTCGTTGATAGAAAGGTCATAATCGTTACCGACAATCTCATCCTTAGGAACAAAGAAGGATTTTTCGGTTCTTTCTCTGCCTTCTTCAGCTTCGAGATTGTGGAAACGCGCGATAATATCGGGAATATCGTTTTCTTTTATCTCTGTGCGCTTATCGTCAAGGCTAAAACCATCAGCCTTCATATCGTAAAACCAAACTTTATCAGTTCCACCGTGTCCTGTTTTGGTGAAAATTAGAATACCTGTAGATACACCTGCGTAAGGTTTGAAAACACCGCTGGGCATTGAGATGACAGCTTCAAGGCGGTTGTTTTCAATAATTTCTTTGCGAATTGCCTTGTGGGCGGTGGATGAGCCAAACAATACGCCGTCGGGAACGATACAAGCGCATCGCCCACCTATACGAAGCATACGAAGGAAGAGCGCCAAGAAAAGCAGTTCTGTTTTCTTGGTTTTGCATACTTTCAAAAGGTCGGTTGAAACGGTATCATAATCGAGACTTCCCTTGAAAGGCGGGTTGGCGAGAATAAGGGAATACTTGTCCTTATCGGGATTTTGGTCGGAAAGGCTGTCGCGGTACTCAATAAACGGATGTTCCACGCCATGAGTCATCATATTCATCGCACCGATACGAAGCATTGTTCTGTCCATATCGTAACCGAAGAACATATGGTTCATATAGTGGTCTTTTTTCTGCTTATTAAAGAAAATTTCTTCCTTGAGATTATCTTTCAGATATTCTCCTGCGGTTACCAAAAATCCGCTTGTACCGCACGCAGGATCGCAAATCACGTCATCTGCTTTGGGCTGCATCATCTCCACCATCATTTTAATAATATGGCGCGGAGTACGGAACTGACCGTTAAGACCCGATTGCGCAATTTTATTGAGAAGATATTCGTATGTATCTCCGCGAACGTCCTTATCCTGTTCTTTTGCCATAAGTGCATAGATTTCATCCAAGGCATCAACCACTTTGGAAAGCAGGAGCGGGGTAGGAAGCTTAAAGATAGCGTCGTCCATATATTTGGAATAAGCACTGTCTTTTTTGCCATCAAGATTTTTAATAAATGGGAACACCCATTCCTGCATAGTGGAATACATTTTGCCGGCAGGAAAATCACGGAATACCGACCATTTTAACTGACTGCCGTCAACTTTACGTTCGCCGATGGTAACCTCGCCCGCAAAAATGCTCTTGTAAGGAAGGCCGAGCATAGCGCTCTCTTTTGCGCGGAGATTATCCGAATCATCGAGGTCACGTATAAACATAAGATATGTAATCTGCTCGATAACATCCAAAGGATTGACGAGACCGCCTGCGGCAAAAACATCCCACAAGCTATCGATTTTATTTTTAAGTTCACCTGTAATCATTATTCTTTCTCCCTGTTCCAAATATAAGACGTATAACGTCCGCCACCGATTTTTATAATGTCACCGTTTTTAATAAGATCATTTAGAGTTCTTTGAACGGTCACCTGACTGATATCAGGGCATTTTTGCATAATTTCTGTTTTTGTAATTTTGCCGAGAGTATCCTTGATAATTTCTCGTATACGGTCAGGTTTCGACATTCCGCTTGTTGTAAGCACTCTGACGCGAGAGGAAAAGTCACGATATGCTGATAAAATTACACCTAACATATATCTAACGAAGTGTGCGTAATCATTTTCTTCTTCGTGCCACCCCTGTGAGCTGCTTTGCAATGCTTCGTAATAGGTGTCTTTGGTTGTTTCTATAACCTTTTCGATACTAATGTATTTACCTACAATATAACCTGCGCGATAGAGCAGGAGCAGTGTCAGCAGTCGGCTCATTCTTCCGTTGCCATCGTTAAACGGATGGATACAAAGGAAGTCGAGAATAAACATCGGAATGATAAGCAACGGATCCGCTTCGTTTCTGGCTATTGCATCATCAAACGCATCACACAAAGCTTCAATAGAACCCGGTGTTTCCCAAGTAGGTATCGGTTGGAATCTTACGAAACGATTACCTTCGTTATCTTCTTCTGCAATCACATTATCCGCATTTTTATATGCGCCGCCGATAGATTTACCGCTGAACTTATACAAGTCACGATGCAATTGCAATATGATGGAAGGACGGACTGGTATAAATTCATAACTATCGTGTATGGTTGAAAGCACATCTCTATAGCCTGCAATCTCTTGCTCGTTGCGAGACCTTGGAGTTGTTTTGTTTGTTACGAGTTTTTTCAAGCGTTCATTAGAAGTAAAGATTCCTTCAATTTTGTTGGAAGCTTCCGTACTTTGTATCTTTGCAATTTCTACAAGTTGTGTAAGAGTATCACTTTGCGCTTCAATAAACAGGTTCTGTTCACCTTTAAATTCGTGTATTTGTGAAAGCATGGTTACGATTTCGGGAGTTAAAAGTTGTTGCCATTTTTTATTGTAGTCATAAGTTCTCATTTCAATCTTCTCCTGAACGCAATTTGCTCATTTTTATTATTATGATGTAATTATATTATATTCACAATTTTGTTGTTTGTCAAGTCTAATTTAATCAAATATCTCAAAATGATTAAATTATAGGTAGGCTTTTAATTTTTGCGTGAAAGTTCTCGCCTTCAAGGCAAAAATCTCGGCTAAAATAACATTGGATATTAAATCAGCTGAATTTTCTCTACTCTTCATTCGCGAGTTCTCGTATTTCTTTGTCTACTGTGGTGCAAATTTTGACTTGAATCAGGGGTTGTTCAGAGTTATAATAACCGTATAAAAGCAATCGCCCCTCGCGTAAATGCGAGAGGCGTGTAGCTCATATTATTCCGTGGAAATTGCTGCTGACCACACAACAGACCACCTACCGTTTCGGAGCACTCGGAAACAGTGGAGATAAGAGTGCCGAAGAGCACGGTTTTCCGAGCGGAAAGGGGCGGAAAAAGCTATTTTTAGCGGAAATTGCCTTCATAGGTCCGTTTGGGAGCAAGTTTAAGCAGGTTCGACTCCTGTCATCCCGACCAAAAATCAGCCGAAAATGAGGTTTTTCGCCCCACTTTCGGCTGATTTTCTGCTTATAATCTGCTTTTATCCATCACTTCGGCAAATTTCCCTGACGGCAGAAAAGCGGCTTGTGCCGCATTTACAGCACAAGCCGCTTTCTTTTTTCGGAAAATCTTTTCTTTGACTACTGCAGCGCAAAATTTACTCTGCGTTTTGTTCCAGCATTACGATGAGTTTCTTAAACGCATCTCCCTCTCTGACAAAATCAAATTGTCCGTCCTCCAATTCTTTTATTCTGAGATTGCAGGCGTTCCCTTTGTAATTCTTGGATGTATTCGCTTTTTTGTACTTCAATCGGTTCACCATAGGTGCTGTATAATCCATATCCTTCAAATTCGCTTCAATAACCGCATAGCGACAGCTCTGTGCCAAAGCGTCAAGCGTTTTTTGCAAATCGTGCATTTGTGCGTACTCAAAAGCTATCATAGAGTAAAAATGCGACAGGTTAGACGCATAAAATCCCACGTTTCCGTCTGCATACAAACGTTCCAAGATGTCAATGGCAAACTGAAATGCCTCGATTTTTTCCTCATGTGAAAAAGAAATCTTTGATGTCATGCACAAAGCAGTCATTGCTGCCGTATGGATCAGAGAGTCTATATAGCTTTGGCACGACTCAACCCCATCTTCGCCGTCTAAAATAATCGCCCGGAGATTCTCCCTTGTCACATAAAAACCGCCGCACATATCTGCATAATAAAGAGCTTTTTCCTTGTCAATGCCATCATAAGTGTAACAAAGGCACTGAAGTGCGTTTTCTCTTTGCCTTGCGTCCGTGGTTTTCTGTAAAAGCTTCTCTCCGAGTGAAATAATACGTTCTGCTTTGTCCTTTGGACACGGATAGACCGCATCTCTGTTTATCGCAAACATCAATCCTTCGATCACGCGGCAATCGTTCGGAAATTCCGCATATGCCTGTTCCCATAATTCAAGATTCTTTTCGTTCTCACCGTTATTTTGATAGACGGCGGCTTGCCGTTCATATTCAGCAATTGCTTCTTCCACTCTTACCTGATCCACGCACAAAAGCTCATCCACCGTTATGTCAAAATAAAATGCAATGCGCGGCAAGAGCGTAATGTCGGGAAAGCCTTCGCCGCGCTCCCATTTTCCGACCGATTGCGGTGTAATGCCGAGATGATTGGCAAGTGCTTCTTGTGTGATATTTTTTTGTAAGCGCAATGAACGCAGTTTGCCTTTCAAATTTATTTGCATATTGTGCTCCCACTTTCATTTAGATTGATAAGCGCTTATCTTGGTTACATTATACCATGCTTCACCATTGATATCAAGAACCGCAACGTTTATTTTCAGGCGCAATATACAACCCGCAGTTGTTTCGACCGCTTTTCTTTGCCTACTGCAACGCAATTTTTAAGGGCTGATCAACCAATCAGCCCTCATTTTTTGCGTTTGCCTTGATTTCCGCAATCTCCTTTTTCATCTCCGCAATCAGCACCTTGAGCTTTTCCTCGCACTCCTCCCGCGCGGTGGCGTAGATATTGAATTTTTTGCGTTTGCCGTTTGGCAATTTCGGAGAATAGCTGCCTTCCCATTTCTTTTAGCTGATTCTAAATATGCACCCCGTTCCGGGACGGAGTATCTTCGGCTGTTTCGGCTCAAATTTCGCTCTTACGGGCGTTTCAGGCGCTCTGTCGGGTGTTTTTTCGTCGTCGACCAAAGTGCTCTCATTTCAGCCGAAACTCCGTTCGATTTTGTCGGCGGCTGAGCGCTGCATATACCGTTCTTACCGCTCTTGCCGGATATCTCGGAGTCGTCGTAAAACAGCTTTGTACAAAGTACATAAACGACAAAACCAAGCAGTCGGTCGCGAAGACCGTCGTTCGGGCAGTCGAGCAGATTTATACGGGTCTGCACGGTGAAGAGAAGCTTAATAAAGCACTCATTGCAGCATCTGAGATGTTTGCCGAAGAGGGAATAACAATTACGGAACTCGAAATGCGTATGCTTATTGAAGCAGCGCTTGCCGAGTTTGGCAAAGCCTTTGAAAAGCTGAAAAAAGTAATTCTACTACTACATTTTTACTGCGTAACTGTGCGAATTTAGGTAGTAAAATGCGTTATTTTGCAAAATCCTAAAACGACGAAACCCCTTGAAAACACCGGAGTTATCAGTGTTTTCAAGGGGTTTTGCACATGGCGCGCCCGAGAGGATTCGAACCTCCGACCAATCGGTTCGTAGCCGAGTACTCTATCCGCTGAGCTACGGGCGCATTGATTATGTCTCTCAACAAAGCCTATGTATGATACCACACTGCGAGCGGTTTGTCAATACCTTTTCGAAAAAAGTTTGACTGTTTTTTGATTTTTTTCGTCGGAGCGGGGGCGGACGGCGGTGATATCTGCTTTTGATGCTGCTTTTTCACTTGACTGACTGATTCTGTGATGCTATAATCAAGAAGATAAGTGTTTGCTTTTTGTCGCTTAATGCGGCGGCGGTATGAATGCAAAAAAATGTGTGGCTGCAGTATTTTAGCTGCGGTATACAGTATAATGTATAATTTCCGTGATGGATGCAGGGAGTCGGATATGACCGAAACAGTTACGCTTATACTCGAAATAATAGGAACGATAGCGTTTGCGGTATCGGGCGCGCTTGTCGGGATAGAAAAACGTATGGACATTCTCGGTGTTGCGATACTCGGTGCAACGACCGCGGTCGGCGGCGGGATAATACGCGATCTGCTGCTGGGCAGCACGCCGCCGCAGGCGCTGCAGCACCCGCTTTATCTGATAATAGCCGTGTGCTCGGCGGTGGTGATGTTCTTCACGCGCATACGCTCGGCGCTGCGCCGCAATCGCGCGCTGTTTGACACGGTGCTGCTCGTTATGGATTCTCTCGGGCTCGGCGTTTTTACGGCGGTCGGCATTGGGGTCGCAAAGGGGCTGTCTTGCGGGATGTTCGTATCGGCGTTTGTCGGTGTTATGACGGGCGTGGGCGGCGGCATCATGCGCGATATGATGAGCGGCGATATTCCGTTCGTGTTCCGAAAATACTTTTACTGCTCTGCGTCGATAATCGGCGCGGTTATCACTTCGGGTCTGTGGGAGCGCATCGGGAGCGTGCCTGCGATGCTGACGGGCGCTGCGCTGATAGTGCTGCTGCGCTTTCTTGCGGCGCATTTCAGGTGGAGACTGCCGCGCGCGGTATCTGACAGCGATACGGATGCTGCGGATAATGCAGGGCAGAGCGGCGATGACGGGCGGTAATCCCGTCGGTCTTGCCATCTGTTATCGCGGCATCGGGCGGGATGTGCGGCGCTGCGAAAAAAGCCGTATACGGGCGCAATTGCGCCTTGACAAAAGTGTGCAAATGGTGTAAACTATACATAGTAAGAAGGTAAGATGACGTAGTGTTATCTTTTTCCGAATGCATGGCAGAGGAGACCTGAATGGCGAGGAGTATGACAGCCTTCGGCAGATGCAGCGACATTGTCGGCGGTAAGAGCATCACAGTCGAGCTGAAAAGCGTCAACAACCGCTTTCTTGACTGCAATATACGTATGCCGCGCGCATACGGCGCAGCCGAGGAGAGGATAAAGCCGTATCTGCAGAGCCGCGGAGTCGTCCGCGGAAAGGTGGACGTCTTTATCTCTGTAACGCGCACGGGCGGCGGAGAGACCGAGCTTTCGCTCGACCGCGAATATCTCGGCAGATATATCGAGCTGCTGCGGCAGATGCGCGACGAATACGGGCTTAAGGACGATATCAGCGTCATGACCGTTGCATCGGACCGTGCGGTATTTACCGAAACGGAGAGCAGCGTAACCGAGCAGGATACCGAGGATATAATGAGCGTTGTCGTGCGCGCCGTCGATTCGTTTATCACCATGAGGGTCGCGGAGGGCGACAATATCTGCCGGGATCTCGGCGGAAAGCTTGCGCATCTCGGTGCGCTCGTCGGTGAGATAGAGCGCGAGGAGCCAAGGATGAATGAGGCTTACCGTGCGCGGCTGGAGACAAAGCTGCGTGCGGTGCTTGAGGCTCGCGGCGCGGGAGCGCCCGATGAAGCGCGCATCATAACCGAGTGTGCGATATTTGCCGACAAGGCGGCGGTAGACGAGGAGACGGTGCGGCTGCACAGTCATCTCGATGCCTTCGGCGCTGCGCTCGTATCCGACGATGCGGTCGGCAGACGGCTCGATTTTCTCGTTCAGGAGATCGGGCGCGAGATAAATACCATCGGCAGCAAGGTCTCGGACGTGCATATGACCGACACCGTCGTTGAGATGAAGAGTGAGCTCGAGCGCATAAGAGAGCAAGTACAGAATCTCGAGTGATGTCGGGATACCCGCGGAGGAAAGGCTATGAGATTTATAAATATAGGCTTCGGAAACATGGTCGCGGCACACAGGGTCGTGACGCTCGTCAGCCCCGATTCTTCACCTATCAAGCGGATGGTGCAGGATGCAAAGGACACGGGGAGGGCTATCGACGTTACATGCGGAAGAAGAACGCGCTCGGTCATAGTTACCGACAGCGAGCATGTGATACTTTCCGCGGTTCAGCCGGAGACTATCGCCGGCAGACTTAACGACACAGCGCAGGACGAGGGCGAGACCGAGGAGCTCTGACGCGGTGTTGCCTTGCCGCTGCGGCGGCTTTGATATCACCGTAACGGTCTGCGGTCCGTGCCACGGGCACAGCAGGCGGCAATACAGCATGAAAGGGTGCTTTCGGAAAACGGAAGCTATGGTCAGAAGCATGGGCAATCCGAGCGACCTCATTTTTGTAATATCGGGACCGTCGGGGAGCGGAAAGGGCACTATCATAGAGCTGCTTATCGGCAAGATAGGGTGCAGAAAAGCCGTCTCCGTAACAACGCGCTCACCCCGCAAGGGAGAGATAGACGGACGGGACTACTATTTTATAACCCGAAAGCGCTTTGACGAGATGGTCGGCGCGGGCGAGCTTGCCGAATACAACTATTACAGCGGAAACGGCTACGGAACCCCGAAATCCGAGATCGAAAACGCAGTTAAAAACGATATCAGGCTGATACTCGACGTCGATGTTCACGGCGCTGAGAATATAGCAAAGATATATCCGTCGGTGCGGCGCGTGTTTATCATACCGCCGTGTGCGTCGGAGCAGAGAAGAAGGCTTGAGGGCAGGGGTACGAACTCGAAGGCATCGGTCGACGACCGCATGCGTATCACACGCGACGAGCTCGCAAGATGGAGAGAGTACGACTGCATCATTGTCAACGAGCATGGAGCTACCGAGCGTGCCGCGGATGAGATGATAGGCGTTATGAACGGCTTTATCCCCGATCAGAGCGGCGTTGAGGAGCTTGTCGAGCATTATTTCGACCGCTGAGCGTCACCGCAGCGAAATTCAGGTGTTCGCCGTTCTGCCGAATGCGTCGCGGCGGCATGGGACAGAATATATTATTGAAAGGCATGGTATAGAAATGTTACATCCAACAGCAAACGAATTGTGCGGAGGCAAGTATAACCGTTACGTGGTAGTTACCGCTACCGCTAAGTGCGCGCGACTCGTTACCGACGAGTACTGCCGCTCGCGCGAGAACGCAGAGCGTGCTATCGCATCGAAGGAGACCGATAAGAGCATCGCTTCGATGATAAACAGAGAGATTCGCGACGAGAAGGCGGTAAAGTGCGCTATCAGACGCCTCTCGGACGGTGAGTACAAGATAATCGATTCGACCGTCCCCGTCGAGGAGAAATGAGCTCGGGGCGTGAGGTCACGTCTGTAAACGAATATCCGACAGCCGACGGAAATGTCGGTGCGGCGGGCGGCAGAGACGTGCTTTATGCGCAGGTCTGCCCCCTTGATCTGCCGTACCGTGCCGCTCGGCTTTTTGACTATAAGATACCCGCGGAGCTGCAGGGCGCTGTCCGCGCGGGCGACTTTGTAACCGTTCCTTTTGGGCAGGGAAACCGTCCGTGCACCGCGCTCGTCATGGGCGTGTCGGACACACCGTCTCCGCGTGAGGACGGCTGCAGACCGCGATATAAGGAGATATGTGACCTGCTCGGCTCGGAGCTTCATCTTTCGGAGGAGTTTTTGGGGCTTGTGCAGTACATGCAGGAGCATCTGTTTTGCTCGATAGGCGAAGCGGTCTACGCGATAATTCCCGCGTTTATGCTCGGGCGCGCAGACAGAGAATATATGCTGACCGAGCGCGGGCGAGCGCTCGTCGACGGCATGAATGCCGTGTCGGGCGGGGCGTTTGTTCGGAAAATTTCGGGTGATGCATTTGTACCGGAAACGTTTGGCGATGGCTCGGGCGGAACGGCTGATGCGACGAACTCGGCTGATGCAGTTGATTCGGTTGATGCAGCTGCTACGCTTACCCCGACCGAACGGCGGGCGCTTGCGCTGCTCATGTCGCCGGGAACGCGCTCGGGAGCCGTGCGTATCTCGTCGGTCGCGGAGCAATCGCTGCGCCGCGCACTTGCCAGGCTTGAAGATAAGGGCTGCGCAGTATCGTCTGTCGTTGTTAAGCGGATAGGAAAAAGCTATGTTGAAACGGTGCGGCTCGCGGTATCGCCCGCCGATGCGGAGTCTTCGGCGGCAGGGCTTGAGCGCCGCGCACCCGTTATGGCGGCACTTCTCCGCCGACTGTCGGACTATCCCGACGGCGCACGGCTCGACCGCCTCTGCTCGGAGCTGGGCTGTGACCGCGCGGCGGTTACCAGGCTCGTGAAAAAGGGACTTGCTCAGCTTGAAAAACGCGAAAGCTACCGCTCGTTTCTGCCGACGGCTTACGCAGAAAGCTACAACGAAAACAACTGCGAAAATAACATCGGAAGCAACGTCGGATACAACATCGAAAACAGCACCGAAAACCGCGTCGGAAGCACCGTCGAGAATAACGCAAAAAACAATACCGAAACCAACGCTGAAAACAGCGTTGAAAGCAATGACGGGCGCAATGTCGAAGGCAGCGCCGCAAACGGCGGTGCTTTGCAGACGGCCGGCGGCGCGGGTAATGACCGCGCATCGGACGGGCAGAGCACAAAGACACATCCCGCGCTCGGCGCGCTCTCGCCTGCTCAGCAGCGGGCGTATGAACAGATTGAGCAGCGCTATTCGCTCGGTGAGGCATGCGCATCGCTGCTGTACGGCGTTACGGGCAGCGGAAAGACGCGCGTAATAAAGGCGATGATAGACCGCGTGCTCGCCGACGGCAGACAGGTCATAGTGCTTGTGCCCGAAATATCGCTCACGCCTCAGACGGTGTCGTATTTCAGCGGCGTATACGGCGACAGGACCGTAGTTATCCATTCGATGCTCTCGCACGGCGAGCGCTACGACGCTTACCGCCGTATAAAGCGCGGCGAGGCGCAGATATGTATCGGTACGCGCTCTGCGGTGTTTGCATCGTTTGACAGGCTCGGGCTCATCGTTATCGACGAGGAGCAGGAGCATACCTATAAATCGGATTCATCTCCGCGCTATCATGCGCGTGATGTTGCCGCGTATCGCTGCGGAAAGCACCGTGCGATGCTGCTTCTCGCGTCGGCAACGCCGTCGGTCGAAAGCTTTTATAAGGCGAGCAGCGGGCGTTATCAGCTTGTTCGTCTTGACGAGCGGTTCAGCGGTAAGCCGATGCCCGCCGTTACCGTTTCGGGGGTGGCTGCCGATCTGCGCTGCGGGGTGCTTATCGGGCGCGAGCTCGACGAGAGCATAAGACAGACGCTTGCGGCGCACCGTCAGGTGATTTTGTTCATGAATCGGCGCGGATACAATCATTTTATGATATGCCCGTCATGTCGCGAGGCGGTACATTGCCCGAATTGCAGCGTCTCTATGACCTATCATACGGGGCGCACGGGTGATGAGCTTGTCTGCCATTTCTGCGGGCACCGTCAGCGCATACCCGAAAAATGCCCTTCATGCGGGTGCGAGCACATGACCCGCGTCGGCTTCGGCATACAGCGGGTGGAGGAGGAGCTGAAAACGCGCTATCCCTCCGCGCGCATACTGCGTATGGATGCGGATACGACCTCCGCAAAGAATTCGTTCTATGAGATGCTTGGTCGCTTCCGTGCGCATGAATATGACATTCTGCTCGGCACGCAGATGGTCACAAAGGGACACGATTTCCCCGCGGTCGATGTGTCGGGCGTGATACTTGCGGATACGGCGCTGTATCTCGAGGATTTCAGGGCGAGCGAGAGGGCGTTTTCGATGATAACGCAGCTCGTCGGCAGAGCGGGGCGCGCCGGACAGCAGGGCAAAGCGGTCATTCAGACCTGCAACCCCGATCACCCGGTGATAGAATGCGCGTCGCGTCAGGATTACGATTCCTTTTACAGGAGCGAGATTGCCTATCGCAGGGCGATGCTCTTTCCGCCGTTCTGCCATATCGCGCTGATATCGGTGACGGGCGAGGATGAGCGGTCGGTCATGGCTGCGAGCACCGAGCTTTATCGGCTGCTGACCGAGCTGATAGGCGGCGAATATCGCGATGTAGCGCTGATATGCTTCGGACCGTTCGAGGCTGCCGTTTACCGTGTAAACAGGCTGTTTCGATACAGGATAGTATGTAAAATAAAACAGGACAGCCGCACAAGAGAGCTGCTGCGCCGCCTGCTCGGCGCGGGCGGAGAAAAGGGGCTCGGCGGCTGCACCGTCAGCATAGATATTGACCCGGATACCGTGTGATTCGGGCGGAAAGGAAACAATATGGCACTGCTTAATATAGTAAAGGAGGGTGACCCCGTACTGCGCGGCGTATGCCGTGAGGTCACCGAAATAACACCGCGTATACTTACCCTGCTCGACGATATGCGCGAGACGCTTGCAAAGGCGGAGGGGGTAGGACTTGCCGCTCCGCAGGTCGGCGTGCGCCGCAGAATTGTGCTCGTTGAGCATGATAAGGCGGGCGTTCTCGAGCTGATAAATCCCGTTATACTGAGTTGTTCGGAGGAGCGTCAGCAGGAGCTTGAGGGATGTCTTTCGGTCCCCGGGGTATGGGCTGTCACGGACAGACCCATGACCGTCACCGTCCGTGCCATGAACCGCAAGGGCGAATACTTTTCGATATCGGGCAGCGGGCTCACCGCGCGCTGCTTCTGCCATGAGATAGACCATCTCGACGGAAAGCTGTTTACCGACGATGCCATCCGCGTGCTCACACCCGAGGAGATGCGCGAGCTGGAGAAGGAATAAAACGAGAGGTATTCAAGTGAGAATTTTATTTATGGGTACGCCAGATTTTGCCGCAGCGGCGCTGCGCAGCATTGCGGAGGCGGGCTTTGAAACGGTAGGCGCCGTGACTCAGCCCGACAAGCCGCGCGGCAGGGGAATGACCATGCTGCCGCCGCCCGTCAAGGTAACGGCGGAACGTCTCGGCATCCCCGTATATCAGCCCGAGCGGCTGAAGGAGGGGCAGCTTATGCCGTGCCTTGAACAGCTCAGACCCGACGTGATAGTAGTTGCGGCGTACGGCAAGATACTGCCCGAATACATTCTTTCGTATCCGCGCCTCGGCTGCATCAATATCCATGCATCGCTTCTCCCGCGCTGGCGCGGCGCAGCTCCGATACAGCGCTGCATAATGGCGGGCGACCGCATGAGCGGCGTAACGACAATGCAGATGGATGCAGGACTCGATACGGGCGATATGCTTAAGACGGCGCAGACACCTGTCACGCCCGAGGATAACTTTGAAACGCTGCACGACCGTCTTGCCGCGCTCGGTGCACAGCTGATAGTCTCAACGCTGCACGCTGCGGAGAGCGGTACGCTCAGACCCGTGCCGCAGCCGAGCGAGGGCGTTACCTACGCGGAGAAGATAGGTCGCGGCGATACCGCACTTGATCTCTCCGCACCCGCAGAGGTGCTTGTCGACATTATTCGCGGTCTTTCTCCGATTCCGCTCGGCAGGGTCGTATGCCGAGGCAAGCTGCTTAAGCTCGTATCCGCTCAGCTCTCGCAGCACACCGGCGCGGGCGCTGCGGTCGGCGAGGTCATCTCGCTTGACGGCGGTGCAGTGCACGTCCGTACGGGCGACGGCGCGATAGCGATAACCGAGCTTGTACCCGAGGGAAAAAAACGCATGCGCGCGCAGGACTTTATCAACGGTAGGGGAATCGCCGTCGGTGATGTGCTGAGCAAGGTGGGCGAATGAGCGGCGGCAAAGCCGAAAAGGCGAGGAGCACCCGTGCAGGGGCACATTATGCGCCCGCAAAAGGCAGCTCCGCAAAAATAAACGGCGCGCCCGCGCCGCGTAACGTTCGTGCGCTCGCACACCGTTTTCTGCTGCGCTGCGAGTCGGAGGGACTGTATGTGAATATAGCACTCGACAGGGCGCTGCGCGAAGCGGGGCTTGAGGGACGAGACCGCGACTTTTTTACCGCGCTTGTTTACGGCGTGACCGAGCGCAGGATAACGCTCGACTACTATATATCGCTGCTTTCGAGCAAGCCGCTCGCAAAGCTTGACCCGACGGTCGCAGTCGCGCTGCGGATGGGGCTGTATCAGATAATCTACATGAAGAGCGTGCCCGACAGTGCGGCATGCAATGAGAGCGTAAAGCTCGTGCGCCGCGGGACATCGAGTGCCGCACCGTTTGTAAACGCCGTGCTGCGCTCGTTTATCCGCCGCCGCGGGGAGCTGAAGCTGCCCGACCGCGGCACAGACCCGTGCGGTTATCTCTCGGTATGCTATTCCGTGCCGCGTGAGCTCGCCGCGCTGTGGCGTGAGCAGTACGGAGAAGAACAGACCGAGCGGATACTCAGAGGCATGGACGAGCCCCCGACACCGACGCTGCGCGCGAATCTTATCCGCACCGACCGTGACGGGCTGCTTGAGCGGCTTGCACGTGACGGCATTACCGCAGAGCCGTCCCCGTATTCACCGCACAGCGTGCGTCTGCCGTCGCCGTGCTCGCTCGCAGCTATCCCCGCTTTCCGCGAGGGGCTGTGTACCGTTCAGGATGATGCGTCGGGCATGGCTGTAGAGGCGCTTGCGCCGCAGCGGGGGGATACCGTTATCGACATGTGCTCCGCACCCGGTGGCAAGAGCTTTGCCGCCGCTGCGCTGATGCACGGCGAGGGCAGGGTGCTCTCGTACGATCTGTACGAATCAAAGCTGCATCTGATACGCGAGGGTGCAAAGCGGCTCGGCATAGACATCATTATCGCCGCGGCGCGCGATTCGGCTCAGCCCGACTCGTCCGCCGTCGATACGGCAGACTGCGTTATATGCGACGTGCCCTGCTCGGGCTTCGGCGTGCTTGCGAAAAAGCCCGACATGCGTACCCGCGCGGGAGAGCGCACATCGGACGGCGAGCTGACGCAGCTGCAGGCGCGTATTCTCGAGGCGGCAGCGCTTTACCCGAGGGTAGGCGGCAGACTGCTCTATTCGACCTGCACGCTGAATAAGCACGAGAATGAGGAACAGGTCGAGACGTTTCTTGCACGGCACAGCGGCTACAGCTGCGAGCAGATGCATACGGTCTTTCCCGACCCCGAGCAGCCCGCATATCTCCGCACCGACGGCTTCTTTTACGCCGTTCTTGTGCGGAATACGTGATTTCATATTGTAAAGATAAACAGATAATTAAAGAGGGCGCATCGCCCCGAAATATCAACTCCGTCGGCATGGGTCAATATTATGACCCGACAGCAAATGCATCGCGCAAAGCTGCGCAGAATGCAGCGGGCAGTGCCCGTGCAAAATCGAATGCTCCCGACCGAGGTCGGAGACAGATATACAGCCGAAAGGATCTATTATCATGGAAAACACAGAAAGCAAGACAATACTCTGCGGCTGGGGAAAGCGCAATATCACCCCGCCCGCGCCCGTACCGCTTCAGGGACAGTTCCACATGCGCATACCTACGCACACGAACGACCCGCTTTACGCGACCGCATTCGCCGTATGCAACGACGGCGGCGAGCCCGTTGTATGGTGCTCGGTCGATCTTGTGGAGATACTTACCGAGGTCGTTGACGATATCGCTGCGCTGATAGCCGAGGCTTTCCCGGGCTTTACCCGCGACAGACTCATTATCAGCACCATTCATACACACACCGCACCGGGTATCTACAACAACGCGATGAACGAGATATGGGGCGAGGCTTTCGACATCATCGAGCTGCCCGAGGGGGTCATGTCGCCCGATGAATACCGCACTAAGTATTTCGTGCCGCTCGTAGCGTCCGCATGCGTCGACGCGATAAACACGCTCGCACCCGCAGGTGTTGCGCCCGAGCTCGGACATGCCGTTATCGGTCACCCCCGCCGCGTTACATACAGAAACGGCGTTTCGGCGATGTACGGCGGAACAGACGACTACAACTTTGATACGCTCGAGGGCTGCAATGACAACGGCATTGAGATGCTGTATGTCTTTGACGGAAAGGACGAGCTCAGCGGCGTTATCATGAGCTTCCATTGCCCCGCGCAGGTGCTCGAGATGCAGGAGTATTATTCTGCGGATTTTGTCGGATATTTCAGAATGCAGCTTGAGGCGATGCTCGGCAGAGATATATTCGTGCTGCCGCTTATCGGCTTTGCGGGAAATATCGCGCCGCGCGATCTTGTACGCCGCAACCGCGGTGAGCCCGACATGCACGAGATACCCGGTGCAAACGAGCTCGGCAGACGGCTGCTCATGTGCTTTGCCGAGCATTATGACCATGCCCGCAGCAGCATAGTGCGTGAGGCTGTCGTGCGCCATACATATGATGTGCTTCAGCTGCCGCTGCGTACCGTTTCGGGTGAGGAATACCGCGAGGCGCAGAAAAAGTTCGACGAGATACTCAGCCGCGCGGGCGGCACTATCGAGGCGCTGCGCGCATCGGATGCGGGCACGCGGATGGATTCGAGCTGGCATGCGGGGGTTATCAACCGCTATAAGCGCCAGCAGAAGTCTACGATATACGATACGGGCGTTCATGCGCTGCGTATCGGCGAGTGCGCTTTTATCACAAATCCCTTTGAGCTGTATATCGAGTTCGGTCTGCGTATGCGCGCACGCTCTAAGGCGGAGTATACCTTCACCGCAGAGCTGACCGACGGCTGCGGCGCTTATCTGCCGACCCCCATTGCAGAGGCGTCGGGAAGCTACTCGACCCAGGTCTCGAATTGCTTTGTCACGAGCGCGGGCGGAGAGATACTTACCGAGGTATCTATCCGCATGATAAACGACCTTTTTGAAGATTGAGTGTCTGATTCATAAACAAAACCGTCCCTCAGGGTATTCCGTTTATCCTGCGGGACGGTTTTTGTGCTTTGTACGCTCGGAATTGCGTAAATTACTTTGCTTCCGCCGCATTTTGCCGCACACCTTTACGGATATGCGGGGCAGCGCTCATATTTTTTTCGCTCACCGCATATTAGTTGATTGGAAGCCGCACAGCGGCGTTAAAAAGTATACGGAGGTCGAAGAAATATATGACAGTTAACAGATACCTGCCGGAGGGGAGCTTGTACGGTACCGCAGAAAACCGAGAGGCGCTTTCCTCTCAGGCGTCGCTTGAGCGTGCTGCGGCGAGCGGAAAAATACTCGAGGGCATGGCGGTGCTCTGCGACAGCGAAATGGCGCTGACAGTCGATCTCGGCTGCATGCGCGGGATAATTCCGCGCGGAGAGGCGGTCTATCAGCCGGGCGGCGGCGAAACGCGGGATATTGCGGTAATAACGCGGGTGGGAAAGCCCGTCTGCTTCCGCGTTATCTCGATAGAGCGAAACAGCGCGGGCGAGAGCTATGCCGTGCTGTCGCGACGTGCGGCACAGGCGGAATGCGTTCGCTGCGGTCTCTCGTCGCTTGTCGAGGGGGATATCATTCCCGCGTCCGTAACGCATCTCGAGCATTTCGGTGCATTTGTCGATGTCGGCTGCGGTATAGTTTCGTTGCTCTCGATAGACTGCATCTCAGTCTCGCGCATCTCTCATCCTGCCGACCGTCTCTACGCGGGCATGAATCTGAGGACTGTCATCCGCAGCATCGAGCGGGACGAGTCGGGCTTTGTTACGCGACTGTACGTATCGCATAAGGAGCTTCTCGGCACATGGGCGGAGAATGCCGCGCTTTTCTCTGCGGGGCAGACGGTCAGCGGTACGGTGCGCAGCATAGAGGATTACGGTATCTTTGTCGAGCTGACGCCGAACCTTGCGGGGCTGTCCGAGTATCGCCCTGGCACGGCGATAGGCGACACGGCGGCTGTCTACATAAAGAGCATTATCCCAGAGAGGATGAAGGTCAAGCTCGTGCTCATTGACAGCATGGGGATAACCGTGCCCGACAGGCGGATAAAGTATTTTCTGCCCGAGTCGGTCGGACATATCGACTCATGGGTCTACTCCCCGCCCGAATGCGAAAAGCTGATAGAAACGCGCTTTGATACCCCTGCGCAGATGAGCGTGTAGCGGCGTAACGGTGCTGAGTTTTTTAGGTAATACGGCATTATACCGATAAATTAACAAGTCTGTCGGAAAACACCTGATTTCCGACAGACTTGCTTTACACATATTTGTAATGATTCTGTCTCAGACGGCTTGGGCTCGTCTGTGATAATCGGTCTGCGCTTTTTCAGTCATACCTGATTAGATGACAGATAAAGATGATAGATAAAATCGCAGATTATGTCCCGCGCGATTTTAACATCCCAAATCAGCAATAATACTTATCAACCGTTTGACACATAAAATCAAAGCGCTTCATCATATCCTGACAAAGCTTCATCTGACAGCGGGCGCGCTCAAGGTTATGGCGCGGGTGCGCGGGCTTGAAGTAGGTATCACCGCTGAGATAGTCGGTGAGGAAGCGTGCGCCGAGCTCAAATGCGAGGGTAGGAGCGCCGAGTGCGAGGTTCTTTTCCTCCGCCTCGGTCATTACCTCCTTGCACGCACCGACAAAGCCGCGCGTAAACGCCTCAAAGTATTTGAGATTCAAGCCGACCTTACGCAGATCGGGCTCATCCTCGGGCGCAAAGTTCGCCGCGCAGCGGATAGCGTCACCGTAGTCGTACGCAGCAAGACCGGGCATGATGGTATCAAGGTCGATTATCATCACGGGGTCGAAGGTATCACGATCGAAGAGGATGTTATTGCACTTTGTATCGTTGTGAGTGATGCGCACGGGTATAGTGCCGTCGTCGCGCAGACGCTGCAGAGTAGAGAAATGCTCGCGGTTATCCTCGAAGAAGATGATATCCTTTTCGCATTCCGCGGCTCTGCCCTCGGTGTCTGCGGCGGCAGCGTCGAGCAGGGTCTGAATACGCTTGGGGGTATTGTGGAAGTCGGGAATGGTCTCGACTATCTTATCCATCGGTATCCCCGCCAGCTGCAGCTGAAACTCACCGAACGCCTGCCCCGTGCGCTCCATTACACGCTCGTCCTCTATCATGTCGAAAACGGTCGAATGCTCGACAAACTCGCTGACGCGCCAAAAGCCGCCGCTCGGAGAGGTGACGAAATTCGTACCTATTCTTGTTTTCAGGAAGGTGAGCACATGACATGCGCTGTCGCTCTGATGTGTCTCGAGCCAGTCGCGGATGACAGCAAGATTCTGCATGATGAGCGCGGGCTCCGAAAAAACGGAGGAGTTAACGCGCTGATAGATGTACGAATGCGGCTTTCCGTCCGCGCCGAGCACGGTGACGTTGTATGTATCGTTTATGTGTCCGTTGATTATCTTTGAGCAGCGGAGCACCTTGGGTCCGAGACCGTAGAGCTTTGTCAGTCGCTCTATCGTGCGTCGCTCGTCAAATGTTCTTGAAAAAGTAGCCATTTGATTTTTCCTTTCGGTTTTCCTTTAGGTATGCTGAATGGGGCACCGCGCATCGCCCGCGCAGGGTCGGAGAATCCGAGCATGCGGCGGGAACATGCGGCGATATTTCTTATTCTTCCGCCTCGTCCTCGGTGTCGACTACGGCGATTCCGAGCTCCTCGAGAGCCTTGGGGTCGCCGAGCGTCGGACACTTTGTCATGAGTTCGGAGGCGTTCTGGACCTTCGGGAACGCGATAACGTCGCGGATATCCTCGATGCCGAGCATGAGCGCTACAAGACGGTCGAGACCGAACGCCATTCCCGCATGCGGCGGAGCCCCGTACTTATACGCATCGAGCAGGAAGCCGAACTTGGACTGTGCCTCCTCGTCGCTCATGCCGAGCGTGCGGAATATGAGCTTCTGCACATCGGGACGGTGGATACGGACTGAGCCGCCGCCCGCCTCGGTGCCGTTGATAACTATATCATATGCAATAGAGCGGACCTTGTCGAGATTCTTGCCATCACGCAGCAGCTCGAGATCGTCCTCATTGGGCATGGTGAAGGGGTGATGCTTTGCGTAGTATCTGCCGTCCTCCTCGCTGTACTCGAGCAGCGGGAAGTCGGTGACCCAGAGCAGCTTGTAATCGCCGGGCTTTATGAGGTCGAGACGGCGCGCGCACTCGCAGCGGAGCGCACCGAGCGAATCAAACACAACGCTGTTCTTGTCGGCAACGATGAGCAGCAGGTCGCCGTCCTCGAGTCCGAGACGGTCGTTTATCGCCGCATTCTCCTGCTCGCTGAGGAACTTTGCATAGGAGGACGATATCTCACCGCTGTTCTTTTTCAGCCATGCAACGCCCTTTGCGCGGTAGGTCTTTGCATACTCGGTGAGCGAATCTATCTCCTTGCGGGAGAAGCGCGAACCGCCCTTGACGTTGATACCGCGGACCGAGCCGCCTGCCTCGACGGCACCCGCAAATACCTTAAAGCCGCAGCCTGCAGCGAGGTCGGAGAGGTCGCACAGCTCCATACCGAAGCGCATGTCGGGCTTATCCGAGCCGAAGCGGTTCATAGCCTCGTCGTATGTCAGGCGGAGCAGGGGAGTCGGCAGCTCGCGACCGAGAAATTCGCGGAAGAGATATGAAAGGAAGCCCTCCGTCACCTCGATAACGTCATCCTGACGGCAGAAGGACATCTCAACATCTATCTGCGTGAACTCGGGCTGACGGTCTGCGCGCAGGTCCTCGTCGCGGAAGCAGCGGGCTATCTGCATGTAGCGGTCAAAGCCCGAGAGCATAAGCAGCTGCTTATAGAGCTGAGGCGACTGCGGCAGCGCATAGAAATGACCGTGATGAACGCGGCTCGGTACGAGATAGTCGCGTGCTCCTTCGGGCGTAGGCGCGATGAGGTCGGGCGTTTCTATCTCGATAAAGCCGTTATCGTAGTAGTAGTCGCGTGCGAGCTTTGCAATTTTGCCGCGCGCGATGATGCGTGCGTTAAGGTCGGGGCGGCGCATGTCGAGATAGCGGTATTTCAGACGCACCTCGGGGCGAACGTCGCTGTTCTCGACTATCTCGAACGGTGGGGTCTGAGCCTCTGAGAGCAGCTTCAGTTCATCGACGAATATCTCTATCTCCCCCGTCGGAATGTTGCGGTTGACCGCATCCTCGCCGCGCGGCCGGACGGTGCCCCATGCAACGATGACGTACTCGCTGCGGAGCGCGAATGCCATATCAAAAATGCTGCGCTTGGTCTTGTCGTCAAACGCTAGCTGCACGATACCCGTGCGGTCGCGCAGGTCGATGAATATCAGGCTGCCGAGGTCTCTCTGGCGCTGTACCCATCCCATCGCGCAGACGCGCTTTCCGATATCCGCTGCGGTGAACTCTCCGCAGTATTTTGTTCTTTTGTCCTTCTCGGACAGAAATTCTCTTTCCATGCTGTTTATATCCTTTCGGGCGGTGCCGACGCTTGGTGCGTGCTGCCGCTGTCTTTATGTGTACGGGATTATGTGTTACCGGACTATGTGTTATAAGTACTGTGCTCTATGCGCGTGTAAGCCGGGGGCACATGCGCGATGTGCGCCTCAGACAAGATATTCGGCTACGCGGTCTATCTCTATCTCGGTCTGCTCGCTCTGCTCCATATTGCGAAGGAAGGCTCTGCCCGTTTCGAGCTCGCTGTCACCTATCATCAGCGTGTAGCGGAAGCCGGATTTACCTGCGTATTTCATCTGTGCCTTGAGCGAACGTCCGACGATATCGGATTCCGCGCGGATACCGCGCTCACGCAGCTGCTGCGCGAGTACTGCGGCGCGGCGCATTGCGGGCGCTCCGAGCGCTGCGATGTAGAGCGTCGGCTTCGGCTGTTCGGGATAAGCTGCGCCCGTCTGCTCCATCGCGAGTATAAGGCGGTTAATGCCCATTGCAAAGCCGATACCCGAGAGCGCGGGACCGCCGACCGATTCGATTAGTCCGTCATAACGTCCGCCGCCGCCGAGAGCGTTCTGCGCGCCGATGCCCGTGAACTGATACTCAAATACCGTTCTCGAATAGTAGTCGAGACCGCGAACTATCTTCGGGTCGGAAACGTACTCGATGTCCATGCCGTCGAGGGTCGCAAGCAGTTCGGAATAGTGCTGCGCGCAGTCGTCGCAGAGGTAGTCGGTCGTCTTAGGCGCATCCTTTGCAATCTCGGAGCATATCTCGGACTTGCAGTCGAGCAGACGGAGCGGATTGCGCTCGAGCCTTGTCTTGCAGCTGTCGCAGAGCTTGTCGCGGTGCGATGAGAAATATTCTATAAGCGCGCGCTGATAGTCCGCGCGGCATTTCTTACAGCCGATGCTGTTGAGACGTAGAATAAAGGGCAGACCGAGACGGCGGAGAAATGCCGCTCCGAGTGCGATTATCTGTGCGTCCGCAGCAGCGGAGGTCGCGCCGAAAAGCTCAACGCCGAACTGATAAAACTCGCGGTATCTGCCCGCCTGCGGCTTCTCGTGACGGAAGCAGTTGATTATGTAGTAGAGCCGCAGCGGCATCGTGCCGCCGTACAGACCGTTTTCGATGACCGAGCGCGCGACCGATGCGGTACCCTCGGGGCGGAGCGAGATGCTGCGTCCCTCCTCGCGGTCGTCGAAGGTATACATCTCCTTCTGAACAACGTCGGTCGTGTCACCTACTCCGCGCTGAAACAGCTCGGTATACTCTATTGTGGGAAAGCGTATCTCGCCGAAGCCGTAAAGTGCAGCCACCTCACGCGCCACCGACTCGATATACTGCCATTTCTCGGTGTAGCCCGGAAGAATGTCGTTTGTACCGTATGGTTTCTGTATCATATCTGTTCTGTCCTGTCCTTTGCGTTTTTACCCGTCGGATGCTTTGCATGCGGCGGAGCCTGCCTTCTTTTATATCGTTGTCATATAAATTATATGATAGCATTGCCGCGGCTGCTTGTCAAGGCTTTGTTTCGGCATTTTTTGCCTTTATACGTCCGTTACTTTACAAAGTCGAATTCAAAGTCGTAGATAGCTACAGAATCGCCGTCGCCGCAGCCCGCTTCCTCAAGACGGTCTATAACGCCGCTCGTACGCAGCACGCGCTGAAAATAGCGCAGCGAGTCGCGGTCCTCAAAGTTGACCGAGCCGACGAGATTCCAGAGCCAATCCGCCTCGACGACGTATGTCGAGCCCTCGCGGTGAATCTCGACCTCATGATCGTTTCGGTCGATGAGCTCGCTCTCGGGGCGGCAGACGTACTCGGGCTCGTATACCACAACGGGCGGCAGTGTGCGCAGACGGTCGGCAACGACCGAGAGCATAGCGTCGATGCCCTGACGTGTTGCGGCGGAGATCTTGATAAGCTCAAGCCCGTGCTCACGGGCGTAGCTCTCTACCCGTGCGAGCGCATCTGGGTCGGAGACCGCGTCGCATTTGTTTGCAATCAGCAGCTGCGGCAGCGATGCAAGTGCCTCGCTGAAACGCTCAAGCTCGCGGTTTATGGTGATGATATCCTCGACGGGATCGCGCCCCGTTATACCCGAAACATCGACGACGTGCAGCAGCATGCGGCAGCGCTCGATGTGACGCAGAAATGCATGCCCGAGTCCCGCGCCCTCACTCGCACCCTCGATAAGTCCGGGGATATCTGCGGCGACAAAGCCTCTGCCGTCGCGCAGCCGCACAACGCCGAGATTCGGCGAGAGGGTGGTGAAGTGATATTCGGCAATCTTCGGCCTTGCCGCGGATATCACCGAGAGAATGGAGGATTTTCCGACGCTCGGAAAGCCGATGAGACCGACGTCCGCTATCATCTTGAGCTCGAATATGACCTCGCGCTCCTCGCCCTTAAGTCCGCTTTTCGCAAAGCGCGGCGTGCGTCTTGTCGGGGTTGCGAAATGGCGGTTGCCCCAGCCGCCCTTGCCTCCGCGGCAGAGCACGAACGGCTCGCCGTCCTCGGACATGTCCTTTATAACGAGTCCGCTCTCCGCGTCCTTAATTACAGTTCCGGGCGGAACGGGCAGCACGGTATCCTTGCCGTTGCCGCCGTGAAACTTCGCGCCCGAGCCGTTTTCTCCGTTCTGCGCAATGAACTTTCTGCGGTTCTTGTAGTCGAGCAGGGTGTTTGTACCCTCATCTATCGTTATGACGATGTTGCCGCCCCGCCCGCCGTCGCCGCCGTCGGGTCCGCCGTGCGAGACGTATTTTTCGCGGCGGAAGGTAACAGCGCCGTTTCCGCCGTCGCCCGCCTTTACGTATACCTTGACCTTGTCTATCAGCATAAATGTTTTCCTTGTGGTTTGTTATAATTTATTTGAGATGTTTTGCGTGCACCGTTCGGCATTAAAGCCATGCGCGGCGGTGGATGATGTGTGCATCACAGTCCCGCCATGCGGCGCAGCTCCGCTTCATCAATTATTTTGATGCCGAGCGATTCCGCCTTTGTCAGCTTGCTGCCCGCCTTATCGCCCGCGAGAAGGTAGTCGGTCTTTGCCGAAACGGAGGATGATGTCTTACCGCCGAGACTCTTTATTACTCGAGATGCTTCGTCTCGCGTCATTGTCGGGAGCGTTCCCGTCAGCACGAATGTCAGCCCCGCAAATGCGTCGCCTCGCCGTTCTTCCGCCTTTGTATCGAGCAGAACGCCGCATGCGTCGAGCCTGTCTATCAGTTCCGCCGTCGACGGTGAGGCAAAGAAATCCGCAATGCTCTGCGCCGTTATGTCGCCGATGTCGGCAATCTCGGTCAGCCGCTCCGCACCCGCCAGTGCGAGCTGACGTATGCCGCCGAACTCCTCTGCGAGCGCTCTTGCGGCGACCTCTCCGACTCCGCGTATGCCGAGCGCGTATATCAGCCGCGCCGCGCCTCTGCTCTTTGACTGCTCTATCGCCGCGCACAGCTTAGTCGCTGAGACCTCTCCCATACGGTCGAGCAAAGCAAGCTGATCGGGCGCGAGACCGTAGATATCGGGGATGCTGTGTACCATGCCCGACGCGAGCAGCGCGCGAACAACTGCGGGTCCCATTCCGTCGATGCCCATGCAGTCGCGCGACGCGAAATGTATCAGCGTGCGCTCGAGCTGCGCGGGGCAGAGGGGATTTGTGCAGCGTGTTGCTACCGCGCCCTCATCCCGCGAAACATGCTCCCCGCATGACGGGCAGACGGCGGGCATAGTGTACGGCGCGCTGTCTGCGGGGCGCAGCTCATGCCGCACTGCCACTATCTCGGGAATTATATCTCCCGCCTTCTGTACCGTTACCGTGTCGCCTATGCGTATGTCGCGCTCGGTTATAAAGTCGATGTTGTGCAGCGTCGCGCGCGAGACGGTCGTGCCTGCGAGACGAACGGGCTCAAGCTCCGCCGTCGGGGTGAGAACGCCCGTTCTGCCTACCTGAACGGTGATGTCGAGCAGTCGCGTGTCCTGCTGCTCGGGCGGGAATTTGTACGCTACAGCCCATTTCGGTCTGCCCGAGAGCTCGCCTATGCGCTCGCGCGCGGCTATCTCGTCCGCCTTTATTACAACTCCGTCGATATCGCAGGGCAGACGGTGACGCTCCTCGCCTATCCGCTCTATCGCCGATACGATATCCGCGGTGCTGCGCAGCCGTTCACGGAACGGAATAACGCTGAAGCCGAGCGAAACGAGCCAGTCGAGCCCGTCGCTGTGGCTCTCAAACGTGCGGTCGCACGCCTGAATATTGAATATATAGATGTCGAGGCCGCGCTCTGCCGCTATGCGCGAATCGAGCTGACGCAGCGAGCCCGCCGCGGCGTTTCGCGGGTTTGCGAAGGTCGACAGGCCCTCCTCGTCTCTGCGCTCGTTCAGCCTTGCAAAGCTGCGGCGCGGCATATAGACCTCGCCGCGTACCTCGAGGTGTCCCTTATACGGGACAGACAGCGGTATCGAGTGTATGGTCCGCAGATTTGAGGAGACATCCTCGCCGACAGTTCCGTTTCCGCGGGTAGAGCCGCGCGTAAACAGCCCGCCGTTATACTCGAGCGAGACCGAGAGCCCGTCTATCTTGCATTCGACCGACCAGTCGCCCGAATAATCGGCTTTGCACAGAAATTCGCTCAGTTCCTCATAGCTGAAAACGTCGGACAGACTTCCCATCGGCACCGCGTGCGTCACCTTTTCAAAACGGTCGAGCACCGCGCCGCCGACCCTCAGAGTGGGCGAATCGGGTCTGCGCAGCTCGGGATAAAGCTCCTCGAGCTCGCCCAGCTCACGGAAGAGCATATCGTATTCGCCGTCCGAAACGACGGGGTCGTCATCGACGTAATAGCGCTTAGAATAGTATGTCAGAAGCGGGCAGAGCTCGTCTATGCGCGCGCTCGCCTGCTCGTACGTCGGCATTTTTTTCTCTTTTTCGTTCATATTCGTCCCCGAATCAGATAATGTTTGTTAAAAACGATAAAAATAATGTAATATCAGCACATGAAGCAGTTGACAAATTACAAAAGTGATGATATAATGATTTTGTTTAAATTGACCGAACGGGAGCTCTGCCGAGCAAACGGCATGTCTGACGGGACTTTATGCGTCTCCCGAGACGGTCGGCACGCTGCGGACAGCATTTGCGGCGGCACAGCTATCCTCATTATATCATAATACGGCGGCAATTGCAAGGGCATCACAGTATAATTCCGGTGTGTATGCGCATACGGCGTGCGGCGCGGCGGATGTCCCGGCTGTAAACGCCGATTTCCGCGAAAAAACAAAAAGGAGCATATTGAAATGAAAACCAAGGCTGTAAGAATCTACGGAAAAAATGATCTCCGCCTCGAGGAGTTTGAGCTTCCGGAGCCGCGCGAGGACGAGATACTGGCGCATGTCATTTCGGACAGTGTGTGCATGTCGTCGCACAAGGCGGCTTTACAGGGTGAGGATCACAAGCGCGTGCCCGACAATGTTGCGGAGAATCCCACCATTATCGGACATGAGTTCTGCGGCGAGATAGTTAAGGTCGGCTCGAAGTGGGCATCCGAGTTTGAACCCGGCGACCGCTTTTCCATTCAGCCCGCGATGAACTACAAGGGCAGCCTCTATGCCCCCGGTTATTCGTACAAGTACGTCGGCGGCGACGCAACCTACGTCGTTATCCCGAACGAGGTCATGGAGACCGGCTGCCTGCTTTCGTATAAGGGCGACGCCTTTTTCTACGGCTCGCTTGCAGAGCCCGTTTCGTGCATCGTCGGCGCGTTCCATGCATGCTACCACACAACACCCGGTAAGTACATTCACGATATGGGCATCGTAGAGGGCGGCTGCCTTGCAATTCTTGCAGGTGCGGGACCGATGGGCCTCGGCGCGATAGACTATGCCATCGGCTGCGACCGTAAGCCCTCGCTTGTCGTCGTTACCGATCTCGATGATGCGCGTCTTGCACGCGCTGAGCAGATTCTCTCGGTCGAGAAGGCTGCCGCAAAGGGAGTTAAACTCGTATATCTGAATACGGGCAAGCTCGACGACCCCGTAGCTCACATGATGGAGCTGACCGGCGGACGCGGCTACAACGATGTTTTCGTCTATGCTCCCGTAAAACCGGTCGTGGAGATGGGCGACAAGCTGCTCGCGCGCGATGGCTGTCTCAACTTCTTTGCCGGACCGACGAATCCTGCATTCTCTGCGGAGTTCAACTTCTATAATGTTCACTACGGCTCGACCCATATCGTAGGTACGAGCGGCGGCAACACGGATGATATGCGCGAGGCTCTGCGCATGATGGAGTCGGGCGATATTAACCCCGCTGCGATGATAACGCACGTCGGCGGTATGAATACGGTCGTAGATACCGTTCTTCATCTGCCCGAGATAAAGGGCGGAAAGAAGCTCATCTACACCAACAAGGATATGCCGCTCGTCGCGATAGCTGACTTTGCCGAGCTCGGAAAGAACGACCCGTTCTATGCCGACCTTGCCGAGATTTGCGCCCGCCACAACGAGCTCTGGTGTCTTGAAGCAGAGCAGTATGTGCTCCGCAACGCAAAGGACATCTGATTTTCGATACAGACGGAAACGGCTGCGCCGACCGCCGCATGGCTTTAAAGAAAGGGAGCTTTCGCTGAGCGAAGGCATGGGTTATAGAAATGTTTGAGAAAGAGCTTACCGCACTTGCGGATATGAGTAATCTGTACGGGAGCAATCCCGAGTTTGTCCTCGCGGGAGGCGGAAATACCTCCTACAAAAACGAGGATTGGCTGTTCGTCAAGGGCTCGGGCACCGCGCTCGCAACGATAAAGCCCGGAGAGTTCGTAAAGATGGACCGTCACGCTCTCGGCGCGATGTGGGATAAGGATTATCCTGCGGGCGAGTCTGAACGCGAGGCTGCCGTGCTTTCCGACATGATGGCTGCACGCGCACCGGGCGAGAATCGCCGACCGAGCGTCGAAACGCTGCTGCATGAGCTGTTCGCGCAGCGCTACGTGCTGCACGTTCATCCCGCTGCCATCAACGGTATCACCTGCGCAAAGGGCGGTGCCGAGGCTGTCGCACGCATGTTCGACCCCGCACGCACGGTATGGATTCCTATCTGCAAGCCGGGCTATATCCTCGCGCTCAACTGCCGCGACGCAATAAAGGCTAAGATGGCAGAGAACGGCGGCGTTTTCCCCGATATACTGTTCCTCGAAAATCACGGAATATTCGTAGCATCCGACACGCCCGAGGGCTGCGGCGAGCTGCTTACATCGGTTTACGAAAAGATACATTCGTATGCAGAGGAGCAGGGCTGCATTCCCGATGTTGAGCCGATAACCGATTTCAACGTAGACCTTGCGGTGCGCACCGCGCCCATTCTGCGTATGCTCTATTCCGACGGCACGGGCGAGGCAGTCGTACGCTTTGTATGCAATCGCGCACTGCTTGAGTACGATACGTCGACAAAGAGCCTTTCCCCCGACCATATTGTTTATACCAAGACGAGTCAGCTCGTGCTCAATACCGTTACCGATCTTGCGACCGTTCGCGCCGAGTATCTCTGCTTCCGCGCAGAGCACGGCTATGCACCCCGCGTCGTTATCGTTCCGGGGCTCGGAATGTTCGCTTGCGGCAAGGATGCAAAGCAGGCGGAGACGGTGCTTGAGGTCTTTACCGACGCGGTGAAGATTTGCGTTTATGCAAAGCTCTTCGGCGGTGTTAAGCCTATGACCGACGAGATGATAGATTTTATCGCTAACTGGGAGGTCGAGAGCTACCGCAGCAAGGTCGCAGATGCGGGCGCACAGAAAAAGCGCCTTGACGGCAAGATTGCGGTCATTACGGGCGGCGCTCAGGGCTTCGGAAAGGGCATTGCGGATGCAATGGCTGCCGAGGGCGCAAACATCGTCATTGCCGATATGAACGAGAGCGGCGCTGCAAAGGCTGCCGCCGAGTACGGCGTTCGCGGCTATGCCGTAGCGGCAAACGTTACCGACGAGGAGTCGGTCAAGAATATGATAGACAGCGCGGTGCTTGCTTTCGGCGGACTCGATATATTCGTAAACAACGCGGGCATAGCAAAGGCCGGCAGTCTCGAGGAGATGACCAAGAGCACGCTCGAGCTTGTAACTTCGGTTAACTACACGGGCTACTTCCTCTGCACCAAATATGCGTCGCGCGTGATGAAGCGTCAGCACGATATCGCGCCTGACTATATGATGGATATAATCGAGATAAACTCGAAGTCGGGGCTTGCAGGCTCGAATAAGAATTTCGCATATGCGGGCAGCAAGTTCGGCGGCATCGGACTTACTCAGTCGTTCGCACTTGAGCTCGTTCCGTATAATATTAAGGTTAATGCGGTCTGCCCGGGTAACTTCCTCGACGGTCCGCTGTGGAGCGACCCCGAGAAGGGACTGTTCGTTCAGTACCTGCGCGCTGGTAAGGTGCCCGGCGCTGAGACGGTGGAGGATGTCCGCAGATTCTATGAGAGTAAGGTGCCGATGAACCGCGGATGTCAGACTATTGATGTCGCGAGGGCAATATTCTATATAGTGGAGCAGACGTATGAGACGGGGCAGGCGGTGCCTGTGACCGGTGGTCAATCAATGCTCAACTAACCTTCGGGGAGGCTAAAAAAGCGCAGACCGAAAAAGCGGATAAAAGCAATTATTAAGCTATTATTCGGCACAGATACCGTGAAAGCAGATGAAATCCTATCGGATTTCTCCAAAGGAATGATTATCCGCTTTTTCTACCGCC
>OIYS01000236.1_pt1 | contig 40904 bp, 35 predicted proteins | sample 1588271 | NCBI WGS metagenome assembly OIYS01 (sample SAMN03283286) | human gut metagenome | biome: human-associated habitat; material: feces | host: Homo sapiens | place: Peru | collected 2012 | reverse complement strand
CCACGCCCGAACCGACGCAGATCCCCACCCCGACGCCGACCGCTACGCCGGACCCGACGCCGTCGCCCACGCCGAAGGGCCCGCGCTATGTCGTCTATGCCGAAAACGTGAGCTGGACGCAGGCGCAGCAGCGCTGCGAGGAGCTCGGCGGTACGCTGGCGGTGCCCATGACGGAGGATGAGTATAACGAGATCGTCCGCGTGTGCACGAGCGCCAAATGCAACTATGTCTGGCTCGGCGCAGAGCGCCAGGCGGACGGCAACTGGCGCGATACCGATGGCGAGATCATCACCTTCTTCCGTTGGGACGAGGGCGAACCGTCCGGCATCGACATCGGCGACAACGCGCCGGAGAACTATCTCATGATGTGGCGGCGCGAGGACGGCTGGTACTATAACGACAGCCGCGAAAACCCGCTGCTCGACTTTTACGCCTTCTACGGCGACAACGTCGGCTTTGTCTGCCAGATGTGGTAATTTGTCAAACGGGAGTCCCGCTGTGCGGGGCTCCCGTTTGAAACAGGCCGCGGCCCGCCGCGGCGCAAATGCTGCGAGACTGAAAATTGCCGGAGGGAATTTCCCTCCGGCAATTTTTGTTTGTTGATTCAGCCGAGCAGCGCGCGGTCATTATCCAGCGTGCTGCCGGAGATCTGCACGAATTTTTCGAGCAGTTCTTCCACGGTCAGCTTCGCTTTCTCCTCGCCGCGGCAGTCGAAGATGATCTCGCCCTTGTTCATCATGATGAGCCGGTTTCCGTGGCGGATGGCGTCCTTCATGTTGTGGGTGATCATCATGGTGGTGAGTCCATTCTCCTGCACGATGCGGTCGGAAAGATCCAGCACCTTCGCCGCCGTCGCGGGATCGAGCGCGGCGGTGTGCTCGTCGAGCAGCAGCAGTTTAGGCGGGTTGACGGTCGCCATCATCAGCGTCAGCGCCTGACGCTGTCCGCCCGAGAGCAGACCGACGGGCTGCGTCATACGGTCCTCAAGCCCCATATCGAGCTCGCGCAGTATCTCACGGAAGCGCTGACGGTCGCTGCGCTTTATGCTGCTCAGCCACGAGCCCGTACCTGCGGCAAGCGCAAGATTCTCTTCGATGCTCATTCCGGGCGCGCTGCCGCGCATCGGGTCCTGAAAAAGTCTGCCGATAACGCGCGCACGCTTATAGTCGGGGCGGTGAGTGATATTCTCGCCGTCGAGCATTATCCTGCCCGCATCTATCGGAAAGTTGCCGCAGATAGCATTAAAGAGGGTGGATTTTCCCGCACCGTTTGAGCCTATTACGGTCACAAACTGACCGCGTTCTATATCGAGGTCGATGCCGTCAAGCGCGGTGTGCTCATCGACGGTCCCGGCGCCGAAAACCTTGCGCAGGCCCTTAATTTCAAGCATTCCCATCCTTATGCCTCCCCTCTTCCCGCTCTGATGCGTTTGATAACGATAGGCAGCTGCCGACGCAGATACGGTCCCGAGATTGCGATGATAACGATAACCGAGGAAACGAGCTTAAGCATGTAAGCGGGTATATTGAAGCGGAGCGCTACCGTGTAGACAAGGCGGAAAACGACCGAGCCGATAACAACGCCTACGGCGCGCAGCGGAATCTTTCCGCGTCCGAAAAACGCTCTGCCGATAAGCAGCGACGCGAGCGCTATCGTCACCATGCCCGAGCCCGTATCAATGCTGACCGACTTCTGCGACTGCGTCAGAAGGCAGCCCGAGAGCGCGGTAAATGCATTAGCGACGCACAGACCGACGATAGTCGTAAATACGGGGTTTATCGACGAGGAGCGGACCATGTCGGGGTTATTGCCCGTTGCGCGGATAGCGAGACCGAGCCGCGTGCGCAGAAACAGCGACAGAAATACTATCACGAGCAGCACAGCCGCGCCGATAACTATCAGCTTGTAGTACGACGCAAACGGCGTTCCCTTGAGCGCATCCTTGACGACGGTGTATACCGTCTCGGTCGTATTCATGTTGACGAGCGATGAGTTTCCCATCACCGCCATATTTATCGAGTAAAGACCCGTGTTTACGATGATGCCCGCGAGCAGGCTGTCGATGCCCATCTTTGTCTGGAGAAAGGCGGTGACAAAGCCCGAGATGATTCCCGCCGCCATAGCCGCGAAGATCGAAAGATAGGGGTGTCCCGAGACCGCTACCATCGCGCCTACCGCAGCACCGAGGGTAAAGCAGCCGTCGGTCGACAGGTCGCAGACATTCAGCATCGAATAGCTGAGAAAGAGCGCAAGCACGGTAAGTGAGGTACACAGTCCGAGCTCAAGCGCCGTCTGAACAAGGTCAAGTACGGTTGACAGATCCATAATAATTCTCCGTTTTGTGTCGTTTGCGGTACGGCGTAGAGCGCCGCCGCGTCTGTGCAGACGGCATACAATATGTGCCGCACGCCTTTGTGCTGCGTTCGTTCCGTCGCTTCTGTATGCACGTCATTCCGCGCAACTGTATGAGCGTCGTTCAGTCCTCAGCACGCCCGCCGCCATGCGGCGATCCCGGCAGCACTGCGACGGGCGATACATCATAATCTTTTAGTAAAATCCAATCAGCTGAAGCTCTCTGCGGTCTTGATAGCCTGGACCTTCGTGCAGAAGGGAGCGAAGGTCTCTGAGACGGTTGCAAAGTCATAGCCGAGCGTTGCGCAGACCTCCTCGTTTACCGTCGCGGTACCGTTGTCGAAGGTCATAACGGGAGTAGTTGCGGGATCCTTGCCGTCAACGAGGATGGAAACTATCATATCAGCGGTATTCTCACCGAGGTTTACATAGTCAACGCCGTAGCCGAGGAATGCGCCGTTAAGTGCGAAGGAATCCGCGCCCGTGAAGTGCGGGATGCCTGCCTCCTCAAAGATGGTATAGATGGAGAGCTCGGACTTCATTATCGTGTTATCGGTAGGAGTGAATACAGCGTCAACGCCGTCTGCAACGAGTGCCTGAGCGGCAAGGGTAACTTCCTCTGCGTTTGTGCCGGTGCGCTCAATAACGGTAACGTTCTTAGACTCGAGATACTGCTTAGCCTCTGCGATAGGAGTAGCGGACGAATCCTGACCTACGTCATAGAGCAGACCGACCTTTGCGGTATCGGGCTTAAGTGCAAAGATAAGGTCGAGCACCGAACGGGTATCGAGGTAATCGGAGGTACCCGTGATATTAGCGCCGGGAGTCTCGAGCGAAGAAACGAGCTTGCAGCCGACGGGGTCGGATACCGCTGCGAATACAACGGGAGTTCCGCTCTCCTCTGTCGCCGCCTGCATCTGCATTGCAACGGGGGTCGCGATACCGACCATAAGGTCTACCTTGTCTGCCCGGAAGTTCGAGATGATCTGACCCATAACGCTTGCATCTGCGTTGCAGTTGTCGTAGTCGACGGTAAACTCAACACCGAGCTCAGCGCCGCGCGCCTTGAGACGGTTCTGCAGGCTCTCTGCTATCTGGTTGAGTGATGCGTCGTCTACGTAGTTGCAGATACCGATGCGGTAGCTGTTCTTTGTGCCGCTCGCGCTGCCGCTTGCGGTCGTCTCTGCGTCACCGCCCGCAGTATTTCCGCAGGAAGCGAGCGAAATAAGGGTTGCGGTGGCTGCAAGTGCAGCGGTAAGTACGGTAAAGAATCTCTTCATTTTCATGGTGGTGTTCCTTTCTTTGTTTGTTTTTGTTTTTCTTCCGATATTCGTATTTGCTCAAATTGTACGTCACGGTGCTTGCAGAAAACAAAAAATCCCGTCCCTGCAATCTCTTGCTGGGACAGGATAAATATACAATCCTGCGGTACCACCCGGCTTGATGCTTTTACGCACCCGCTTACGCATACAATCATATGCAGACCTTTGATCACGGAGAGCCACACTCCGTCTCCCATACTCAGGCTGTGCCGTTTCTGTTTGCCCTCGGAAGTCCATTCGTCCTGCGCCTGCCGCCGCGCTTCCACCGTCCGCGACTCTCTCCCTGACAGGTTGTGCCGGATTACTCCTCTTCCTCATCGGTTTACCGCATTATAGCACGCGGAATCAGTCTTGTCAATAGGTTTTTTTCAAAAAAATCAAAAAAATTTTCACGCGGCACGATCCATGCATTTCCGCAGACCTCCGGCGACAATAATGCGTGTCGTAAACGTTGCGGGTCATATATAAATATATGCTGCCGCGTCAGTCGACGCGATTGCGTCGCTCGCCGCGCAGAAACGCCTCGATATTCTCCCGCACCTCGGTCATAAGAGCCCTGCGCGCGTCGCCGCACGCCCATGCGACATGCGGGGTCAGAATGCAGTTCGGCGCGGTGCGCAGCGGGCAGTCGGCGGGGGTAGGCTCGGTCTCGGTCACATCCGCCGCAGCTCCCGCAAGCTTTCCCGACCGCAGCGCAGCGGCGAGAGCCGTCTCGTCGACAAGCGCCCCGCGCGCGGTATTTATCAGCATCGAACCGTCCTTCATGTGCGCGACGGCATCGGCATTTATGATGTGTCTGCTCTGCTCGGTGAGCGGGCAGTGCAGCGAGATAATGTCGCTCTCCGCGAGCAGCTGCGGCAGCGGCAGTCTGCTTATCCCGCCGTCACGCTCAGCCGCGCCGACGTTCGGGGACAGAACTTCAACAGCGCCGCCGACCGATGATGTTACACCCGATTTCGGACTGCTGCCGACCGACGATACCGCTCCGAGATGCTCAGCAGCGTACACCTTCATACCGAAAGCGGAGGCGAGCTGAGCGACCCTTCTACCGATAGCGCCGAGCCCGATTATACCGAGCCTTTTTCCGCTGAGACAATAGCGCGGCAGCGGCAGATGCGAGAGCGCCGACTCACCGACGGGCGCATCCGCAGCCTCGGTTATCCTGTCGACAAGTGCAAGCATAAGCGAGAGGGTGTGCTGCGCCACCGCCTCCGTCGAGTAGCCGGGGACATTGCACACGGCGATGCCCCGCTCGCGCGCAGCGGCGATATCTATCTTGTCATAGCCTGTCGCAAACACCGCTATCATCCGCAGCCGCGGTGCCGCATCCATCTCCGCCGCGCCTATGCGGGCGCGGTTGCACAGAACTATCTCCGCATCGCGCATTCGCTCGATGAGCTCCTGCTGCGTTCCCGCGGTGTACACACGCACATCAAAGCGCCCTGCGTCAAGCCCGAGCGAATCGGGCGTTACCTCTGTATCAAATACCGACTCTGAGTCGGTCAGCACTGCATTTACCATATTTTCCTCCGTCGTCCGCAGCGTTGCATTATATGCGCCATCTGCGTTTACCCCATCATTTTACCACAAACACGCAACGCCCGCAATATTGACAAAAGAAAAAATCTCGGGTATAATCAAAGGTAAGATTATTTTTTCAAAGCATCAGTTTCGGAAAGGAAAAGCCTATGAAATCAAGCTACAAGGGCGTGACCCTCGTCGAGGGCGGACACATCTGCTCGGAGGGAAAGCTCACACCCGCCGCAGTCAAGCCGGCCGACCGCTTAAAGACCATCGCATACTCCATTCTCTCGTCGCACAACGAGTCGCCGATAACAGAGGATACGACCGATCTGCGCATTCGTTTTGACGCGATGGCATCGCACGACATTACATACGTCGGCATCATTCAGACGGCACGCGCGAGCGGGCTGAAGAAGTTCCCGATACCCTACGTGCTCACAAACTGCCACAACAGCCTTTGCGCCGTCGGCGGAACAATAAACGAGGACGACCATGTTTTCGGTCTCTCCGCTGCAAAGAAGTACGGCGGTATCTACGTTCCCGCACATCAGGCGGTCATTCACTCGGTAATGCGTGAGTGCTTCGCGGGCTGCGGAAAGATGATACTCGGCTCGGACAGCCATACGCGCTACGGCGCTCTCGGCACCGTTGCCATGGGTGAGGGCGGACCCGAGCTTGTAAAGCAGCTGCTCTGCCGCACATACGACATTCCCGCGCCCGAGGTGATAGCCGTTCATATGACGGGCGCACCGCGTCCAGGCGTAGGCCCGCAGGACGTTGCCATCGCAATTATAGGCAGGGTGTTTGAATGCGGCTTTGTCAAGAATAAGATAATGGAATTCTTCGGCGACGGTGTTGCATCGCTGCCCATCGAATACCGCAACGGCATCGACGTTATGACCACCGAGACCGCATGTCTGTCCTCCGTATGGGCGACCGACGACGAGACAAAGGCATATCTCGAGCTGCACGGCAGACAGGGCGACTACCGCAAGCTCTCCCCTGCAGACGGCGCGGGCTATGACGGCGTTCTCGAGGTCAACCTCTCCGAAATCGAGCCGATGATTGCACTGCCCTCCCACCCCTCAAATGCATATGCGCTCCGCGAGGTCATCGAGGACCCCGAGCGCGTTCTCCGCGAGGCGGGTCTCGAGCAGCTGCTGCCCAAGATACATGACGGCTCGCTGTGGGTAGATCAGGGCGTTATCGCAGGCTGCGCGGGCGGTACGTACGACAACCTCTGCGCCGCTGCCGACATTCTCGGCGGGGGCAGCATCGGTCAGGGTGCTTTCGCGATGTCGGCATATCCCGCGAGCCAGCCCGTATTCTCCGCACTCATCGCAGAGGGCGCGATAAGCTCGCTGCTCGATTCCGGCGTTACCGTCCGTTCTGCATTCTGCGGGCCCTGCTTCGGCGCGGGTGATGTTCCGTCAAACGGCGCGCTGAGCATCCGCCATACGACAAGAAACTTCCCGAACCGCGAGGGCAGCAAGCCCGGTGCGGGTCAGAGCGCATATGTAGCACTTATGGATGCGCGCAGCATCGCCGCAACGGCAAAGAACGGCGGTCGCCTTACCTCCGCGCTCGGCACCGAGCTGCCGACGCATAAGCCCACATACGACGATGCCGCATACCGCAGCCGCTTCTATAACGGATACGGTCACGCGGATGAGAACGAGCAGCTTGTTTTCGGTCCTAACATCACCGACTGGCCCGAAATTTCCGAGCTTGGCGACGCGCTCATCTCCTCCGTCTGCTCGGTAATTACCGACCCCGTCACCACCACCGACGAGCTCATCCCATCGGGCGAGACCTCGTCCTACCGTTCAAATCCGCTCGGTCTTGCAGAGTTCACACTCTCCCGTAAGGACCCCGGATATGTCGGCAGAGCAAAGGCGGCACACGGCGCAGCACCCTCGGGCGAAGTACTCGGAGCTATCGCCGACATCTCCGCCGCGCGCGGTGAGACAGCACCCGAAAAGCTCTCCTGCGGCAGCGCCGTATATGCGGTCAAGCCCGGCGACGGCTCTGCACGTGAGCAGGCTGCTTCCTGCCAGCGCGTGCTCGGCGGAAACTGCAATGTTGCACGCGAGTATGCAACAAAGCGCTATCGCAGCAACCTCATCAACTGGGGCATGCTCCCCTTCCTCTATGGCGGCAACGGCGAGAGCACCTTCGCGCTCGGCGATGTTCTGTACGTCCCGAATATCCGCGAGGTCGTATCGGCAGGCACGCCCGAGTTCGACGCATATGTCATCTCCGCCGACGGCGCATATAAAAAGATAACGCTCGGTCTCGCACCGCTGACCGATGATGAGAAGAAGATAATTCTCTGCGGCTGCCTTATCAATTTCTATCGCGCGGGCCTCTGATACGCCGCGCGGGGACTCACGCCATGCGCGGGGATTTATACCGAAACGCGATAACGCAGCACCCGCAAAATATAAGGAGAACTACATGCTTGACTACACAAAAAAAGAACTGCTTACAATACTTGCGCAGCTCGAAAAGATAAGCGACGGTCTCGGGATACTGCTCGACTCCGAGGAGGAGCGCACGGAAGCATCAGGCGACGAACGCGAGGATGCCGAGACGGTATGCGAGGCTATCGACGAAGCGCTTGACGGGGTAAATGAGGCATATTCCGTGCTCGAAGAACTTCTGGAAGAGTAACTCGACAAATAATATTTGCTCCAATACGGTACTGCATCTGCGGCATCGCGGCAAAGCACCAAACGGTCATATCAGTCCAAAAGTCTGATATGACCGTTTTTGTTATATTCGCATTGTTGCGGCATCCGCACCGCTTTCCCGTTAATATTACTACTCGTCGGCATTTCGGGGCAATCGTGTTTTCTGCCGAATCATCATTTTGCAGCAATCGAATTATTTCAAAGTGTGCTCGGCGCAGTGCCCGCGCCCGCTGCGGCAAGCAGCAGCACGGCGGCGATACCGCCGACAAGCAGGAGAGCCCCGAGCGAGAGCGTTACCGCGAGCACCCTGCGTCTGCGGCTGTCGCTGCCGTAAGCAACCGACGGAAGTCCGCGCAGGATAAACGGCAGACCGTAAAGCAGCATAGCCGTGACGGCGAGCGCGCCGAGCGGTCCCATCTCATATGCAAGCACCGCACAGGCGGAGGCGAGGCGGGAAACAAAGCCCGAGACAAACGCGACAATTGACGTGATATACGGAGTGAGCACAAAGCTCTGCGGCAGCAGTGCAAACGGTGAGAGCGAGAGCAGCAGCCCCGCGAGCGGAGAGAAAAGCACGGTCGCGGGGACCGAATACATCGAAGAAAAGCCGAAGAACATCACGGCAAGCGGCGCGGTAAACAGATTTGCGGAAGCGCCGATAATGACCGAATCGAGCGCAAACTCCGCCATTCCGATACCGAGTCCCGCCGCCGCTCCGCGCAGCGCCGACGGGGAGCGCGAAAAATACCGCTCGCGGATATCGTGCGTATATCTGCTGATGCGCGCGGCTGTTCTGCGGCAGAGCGGCGCGCCGATCACGGCAATACCGAAGGTAGAGGAAAACGACAGCACAAGCCCGACATCGAGCACCGCGCACGGGCGGAAAAGCAGGATAAGCGCGACCGCGGATGCAAGCGATGTAGGCATGTGCCCCGCTCTGCCGCTGAGTCTCGCGCTGCTTGCTGTCATGAGCATCAGCGCGGAGCGCAGAACGGAGGAAGAAAAGCCGGTAAGCGCCGCAAACAGTAGTGCAAAGGCGGCGGTTATGATTATCGAAGCACCGTTCGGTACACGCAGACGGCGCAGCAGGAACGATACCACCGCCGTGATTATTCCGAGATGCAGTCCGCTAACCGCTACGATGTGCGATATTCCGAGCGCGGAAAAATCGTCCGATATGCCGTCCCCGAGCTCGCTGCGGTCGCCGAGCAGCAGCGCACGACAGAGCCCCGCACCGTCGCCGAGGCGGAGCGACAGCGTTTGCCCGACGCTCTCCCGCAGCCGTGAAAAATATGCGGTCAGACTGCCTGACGGCGCGCGATCAAAGACGCTGAGCGAGTCGGCGGAAAGCGTAAGAAACCGTCCTTCCGACGAGGAATACATCAGCGAGAGCGCCGTATCGTCGTACGGTTCCGCCGCGCCGATATCGGCATGTGCGGAAAAGCACTCGCCGACTCTGAGTCCGGGCGCGCCGCGAACCCTGAACGTAACGGGAAGCGAACAGCTCTCGCCGCCTACCGAGTTCAGCTGCGCATCGAATATCATATAAGAAGCCGACGAATACCGCACCCGCCCGACCGTCGCGGTCACAGGCTTATCCGTGCCCGAATATTCCGCGATAACGCCGTCGCGATAGCTCCCGAAATACAGCGAGCCGACAACGCAGCCCGCAAGCACTGCAGCGCCGAGCAGCACGGGCACCGCTCTTCCGCCGCCCCGACCGCAGACCGCGCGAAGCAGCAATCCGACCGACGCGCAGATACCGCCCGATATCACGAGCAGCGCACGGGTCACAGTCAGACATGCGGGCGAGAGCACCGAAACATAGCCGACGGCGGCAAGCGATGCGATAAAAAGAAGGCAGACGAGCATAAGCGGACAGCAGCGAATCAATCTCCGCATATGTCTCGCCTCCTCTCATCTGCCGATAAAAAAGTCGGAATTATTCGGTTACTGCATGCAGCCGTGCCCACGGGGGGCAGTGCTGTTACTCGATAACTACGCCCTTTCTGATGATGATATTTGCGTAAAGCGCGGTCTCGCCCGAGGTAACTACCGCATAAGCGTCCTTTGCTCTCTCATAGAACTCAAAGCGCTCAATCTGGGTGAGGGGCTTGTCGGTGTACTTACCGGTGATAGCCTCGAACTCCTTCCAGATAGGAGTCTCGACGTTGTCGCCGGGGACCTTCTGCATGATGTATACGGGGTCGGAGTAGGTGTCGAGCGGGTAGAGCTTAAGAATTGCCTCAAGCAGCTCGGGAACGGTGTGCCCGTCCTCGCGTACAAGGCGCTGTGCGACTCTTGCTGCGGGGAAGTTGCCGTCGCCGATAACAAGCTCGTCGCCGTGACCCATCTCCATAAGAATCTTGAGCAGGTCGGGTGAAATGATGGAAGGAATACCTTTAAGCATAATATGCCTCCGGAAAATTTATTATTTTTTGTGCACCGTACATGCGGGTAGCTGCCCGAGCGGTGCTGCATGTGTTCAGTATAACACATCGCGCGAAATTTGTAAAGAAGATATCGCACGATTTTGCGCCGCCGCACGAAAAACATGCGCATGCAGAGCGTCGCCGAGCTACCGTCTGAGCACTCGCATCGCGGAGCGCGCCGCCCTCAGATCTTCTCGCCGAGAATGGGCACGTACTTTTTATAGAACGCCTCATAGCGCCCCTCGTCGAGCGCTTTGCGTATCTCGCTCATCAGTTCGTTATAGAAATACAGGTTATGCAGCACGCACAAACGCATTCCTAGCAGCTCGCGCGCCTTGAAAAGATGGCGGATATACGCCTTTGAGTATCTGCGGCATGCGGGGCACTGACAGTCCTCGTCTATCGGCTTGTCGTCCATGATGAACTTTTCGTTCAGAACGTTGAGCTTGCCCTTCCATGTGAACAGATTGCCGTGGCGGGCGTTTCGGCTCGGCATGACGCAGTCGAAGAAATCGACTCCGCGATACACCGCCTCAAGGATGTTGACGGGCGTTCCCACTCCCATGAGATAACGCGGTCTGTCGGTCGGCATATGCGGCTCGACCGCCTCGATTATCCGATACATCTCGTCCGCCTCCTCGCCGACGGCGAGACCGCCTATGGCATACCCGGGCAGATCGAGCTCGGCTATCCGATTCATATGGTCAATGCGCAGATCCTCATAGGTAGAGCCCTGATTTATACCGAACAGCAGCTGCTCGGGGTTGATGGTCTCGGGCAGGGTGCTCAGCCGCTGCATCTCCGCCTTGCAGCGGACGAGCCAACGGTATGTGCGGTCGCAGGAGCGCTTTACATAGTCGTACGGTGCGGGATTTTCGATGCATTCGTCAAACGCCATGGCGATGGTGGAGGCGAGATTCGACTGTATCTGCATGCTCTCCTCGGGTCCCATAAAAATGCGCTTTCCGTCGATATGCGACGCGAAATAAACGCCCTCCTCCTTTATCCTGCGGAGCTTTGCAAGCGAAAATACCTGAAATCCGCCCGAATCGGTGAGCACGGGACGGTCCCAATTGAAGAACTTATGAATTCCGCCGAGGTCGTGAATAAGCTTATCGCCCGGGCGGATATGGAGGTGATAGGTGTTCGACAGCTCGACCTGACAGCCGAGGTTATAGAGGTCTCCCGTCGAAATTCCGCCCTTTATCGCGGCGCTTGTGCCGACGTTCATGAACACGGGGGTCTGAATGGTCCCGTGAACCGTCTCCATCACGCCCCTGCGGGCGTTTCCTTCTTTTTTTAACAGTTTGAATGCCATTATAAAAGCAGCCTTTCAGATTATTCTCCGCCGATGCGGGTACGGTGCGCGGCAAATACGTACCGTGTGCGCGGGCGTCATAAGCCGCACCGCCTATATCCTTTTGAATCTTTTTTCTATATCGTGTGTGGTCAGCTCGAACGAAACGGGTCTGCCGTGCGGGCAGAAGCGTATGCGCGGGTCGTTCATGACCGCCTCGCATATGTACTCGATATGTGACATATCGTCCTCACGCCCTGCCTTTACAGCCGCCTTGCAGGATGCCTGGAACAGCGCTCTCTCGTACATGTCGCTCTGCGAGCGGGCAGCATCGTCTCCGCCGCTGCAAAGCGATGAGAGTATCTGCATGAATACGTCTCCCGTCGCCGACTGCTCTATCTCCGACGGACGCGATGTCAGCTTTACGCTGAGCTCCGCCTCGTTTGCCTCGAACGAAAAGCCGGTCTTTTCTATCTCCTCGCGGTATTCGCACGCCGCAGCGTACTCCTCGGGCGAGAGACGCAGCTGCTCGGGGATAAGCAGCAGCTGCTCGCAGCGTCGGCTCGCATACATGTTCTCCTTCATCCGTTCAAAGAGAATGCGCTCATGCGCCGCGTGCTTGTCGATGACAACAACGCCGTCCGACACCTCGACGAAAACATATGCGTTCGATGCGATACCGATTATGCGGTAATACACATGCTCGCGCGATGTATCCATCGTGCTGCCGCCCTCCGCGCAGGCCGATACCGTGCGTCCCGCCGACGGATCACGCAGTACGTCATCCGCACCGTCGTCTGCGGGTATCGCCCCGAAACGGGTCTGCCCGCCGCGCTGCTCAGCGCCGACACCGGATATCGCGCCGGATACTGCGCCCGATGTCGCGGGAACAGCCCCTCCCGATACAGAGTCCGATACAGCAGAGCCCGCAGGTCGACCGCCGATACCTCCTGCATCACCCGCATGCATACCGCCCGCAGCATTCCTGCGTGAAGCAAACGGGTCGGGCGCGGGGGTAAAGCCGTGCTCCGGTCCGTCGCGCCGCATCGCGCCCGTCGAATACGAACCGATGCCGCCCGTATTGCCGACTGAAGTGCCGCCCGCCGCACTGCTCGTGCTGCCCGGGTCATTCAAGACATTCCGGTCGGGTGAGCCGCTCGGGCTGTTTGTGCCGCTCGCGCCGTTCATGTTATCAGCGCCGATTGTGCCGCTTACACTATCCGCACTGTTTGCGCCGTTTCGGCTGTTCTGCGGCAGCTCGCCGTCATAGTCGATATCGAGCAGCCGTCTGTCTATCCCGCCCGCAGCGCCGTATCCCGTGTCGACCGCCTCACCGTCAAACGCGGTGCGCGGCTTGCAGGTCGCAATATCCGACGATGCGCCGAGCGCCGAACGCTCCGCAGCGTTGAACGCGCGTAGCTGTCTGCGTGAGCCGACGGGCGTTCCCGTCTCGGTGAACAGATTGCGTTCCTCCGCGCGTCTGCGCTCGGTGCGATCGGGCATCGGAACAAATGAAGAGAGTGCCGCCTCACCCGCGTGCCGCTTATCCTCGGTCACGCGCTCGCCGTCATACTCGGGTCGCGGAATGCTGCGCAGCAGCGCTCCGCGCACGGCGGCATATATCGCGTCAAAGACCTTGCGCTCCTCCGCAAACTTTACCTCAAGCTTAGCGGGGTGAACGTTTACGTCGACAAGCGACGGATGTATCTTCAGATGCAGCACAGACATGGGGAACTTATCGCTCGGAATGTATGTGCGGAACGCCGCCTCGAGCGCGCTCTGCGCCGTCGTGTTGCGCACATATCTGCCGTTGAGAAAGAAGCTCTCGCCGTGACGGTTCTTGCGTATCTGCTCAGGTGTACCGACAAAGCCGTTTATCTCTATGCCGTCGCTGAGTGCGCGCACGGGGATGAGATTGCTCGCGCATTCCCTGCCCATGACCGCATATACCGCACTGCGCAGGTCGCCGTCGCCCGATGTACGGTAGCGCAGCTTTCCGTCACAGATAAGCGACATCGCTATCTCGGGGTGTGCAAGTGCCGCTTTTTCGACGATGCTCGTCACCGCCATCGTCTCAGCAGCATCCTTCTTTAAGAATTTCCGCCTTGCGGGGACGTTTGCGAACAGCTCCTCGGCAATGACCGTCGTTCCGCTCGCGCAGCCCGTCTCGGTAACGGTCACATTTCTGCCGCCGTCTGCGGAGAGCAGCGTTCCGACCTGATCCTCCCGCCGCTTTGAAAAGATGCGCAGCCGCGAAACCGATGCGATAGCGGCAAGCGCCTCGCCGCGAAAGCCGAGAGTGATTATGTAGGCAAGGTCCGATGCATCCTTTATCTTGCTCGTTGCGTGACGGCGGATGCACATCTCGGTATCCTCGCGGCTCATGCCGCATCCGTCGTCGGTCACGCGCATGAGAGAGATACCGCCGCTCTGAATCTCAACGGTAATATTCTTCGCCCCCGCGTCTACCGAATTTTCGATAAGCTCCTTTATCGCCGAAGCGGGTCGTTCAACGACCTCTCCCGCCGCGATAAGATTCGCGACCTTAAAATCAAGTACGTTTATCTTGTTCTCCAAACCGATATCCCTCCCTTTTATTCGCGCCGCCCGCATACAGCTGCACCATGCGCGTAAAATATATCATTCCGAGTCTGTCTGAGTGCATCAGACTCTCAGTACACCAGCTTTTTCAGGTCATACAGCAGCTCGAGCGCGTCGCGCGGGGTCATCGAATCCATATCAAGCGCCGCTATTCTGTTGCGCAGCTCGCTCTCTCCGATATCACCGAAGCTGACGTTGTCGAGCTCGGTCTGCTCGGCTCCGCCCGCCTGCTCCTCCTCGCATATCCGCTCCGCCTCGGCGCTGCGGCGTTCAAGCCCCGCAAGTATCGACCGCGCGCGGCGGATTACCTCACTCGGTACGCCCGCGAGCTTTGCTACCTCTATGCCGTAGCTGTCGTCTGCCGCCCCGCGAATAACGCGGCGCAAAAATATGATGTCGTCACCCTTCTTCTTTGCCGTGATGTTGTAATTTACAATACCGTCGACCTCGCCTTCAAGCGCGGTGAGCTCATGGTAATGCGTTGCAAACAGCGTGCGCGCACCGAGCCTTTTGCCCGCCGTATACTCGGCTACGGCGCGTGCGATGCTCATACCGTCAAACGTGCTTGTGCCCCTGCCTATCTCATCGTAAACGATAAGGCTGCGCGGCGTTGCGTGCGAGAGTATGTAAGCGACCTCGGTCATTTCGAGCATAAAGGTCGACTGCCCCGCCGCAAGGTCGTCCGACGCGCCTACCCTCGTGAATATGCGGTCTACGATGCCTATCCGCGCGGAATCCGCAGGAACGAAAGAGCCCATCTGCGCCATCAGGGTGATTATTGCGACCTGACGCATGTAGGTCGATTTTCCCGCCATGTTAGGCCCCGTTATAAGCGCGAGACGGTTATGCGAGGTATCGAGCAGCGTATCGTTAGGTACGAAGCCGCCGCTGCCCGCAAAGCGCTCGACGACAGGGTGTCTGCCGCCGCGGATGTCGGTAACATCGCTGTATTCGACCTCGGGGCGGACGTATCTGTTATCCGCCGCGACCGCTGCAAGCGAGCAGAGCGCGTCGAGCCGCGCAAAGCATTCCGCATCGCGTGCTATCGCCTCCGCGCGTGCGCTGACGCTGTCGCGCAGGGTGCAGAATATCTCATATTCGAGATTTGAGAGCTTGTCGCGCGCACCGAGTATGGTAGCCTCCATATCCTTGAGCTCGTCCGTTATGTAGCGCTCTCCCGTCGTCAGCGTCTGCTTGCGCACATAGTCGTCGGGAACGAGCGATGTATACGACTTTGACACCTCGATATAGTAGCCGAAAACCTTGTTGTAGCCTATCTTCAGCGTCTTGATACCCGTTCTCTCGCGCTCACGCGCCTCTATGCGGCTCTTGTATTCCTTTGAGTTATCTATTATGCCGCGCAGCTCGTCCACCTCGGAATTGTAGCCGTCGGCTATCATTCCGCCCTCCTTGACGAGTGCGGAAGGATTCGCATCTATCGCGCAGAGCAGCAGCTGAAACAGCTCCTCTTCCGCAGACATCGAGTCTCTTATCTCGCACAGCTCACGTGCAGTCGAGCCCTCAAGCTGCTCGCGCAGATACGGCACGAGTGCGAGCGATTTTCCGATAGCGAGCAGGTCCTTTGCGTTTGCCGTACCGTAGCTTATCTTTGCCATCAGACGCTCGATGTCGAGAACGCCCGAGAGCGTCTCGGATATCTCACTGCGCTGCATGTAGTTGCCGCACAGCTGCTCCACCGCGTCAAGGCGATGCGATATCGCCGATACGCTGCGCAGCGGCTGTTCAATATAGCGTCGCAGCAGACGCGCGCCCATGGACGTCTTTGTCCTGTCAAGCACCCAGAGCAGCGAGCCGCGGCGCTCGCCCGCGCGCATAGTCTCGCACAGCTCGAGATTCCGCCGAGTGGAGGAATCCATCTGCACATACTGCTCCTCGGTATAGAAGGTCAGATTTCTGATATCGGGTATCTCGCGGCGGTAGGTCTCCTCAATATATGCCACCATCGCGCCGAAAGCGACGGCGCACTCCTCCTCCTCTACTGCCCCCATATCCGCTGCGGTCTTTCCGAAGCGGTCAAGCACGAGCGTCTGCGCCGCGCTGCGGTCAAAGTACGCACGGTGACTGTCGTCGACCATTGTGTGCAGCCTGTTCCGCGCATAATCCGCCACCTCGGGCACCTCCGCCTCGGGGCAGCTGAGCAGCATCTCACGCGGCGAATATGCCGCAAGCTCGTTGATTATCATCTGACCGAGATCCTCGCCCGACAGAAACGTTCCGCGCACCTCTGACGTGGAAACATCGGCAAAGCAGAGCCCCGCCCTGCCGCCGCTTACGCAGACGGTGCAGAGATAGTTGTTCTGTCTGTCGTCGAGCAGCCCCGTCTCGATTAGCGTTCCAGGGGTGACGATGCGGACGACCTCGCGTTTGACGAGCCCCGTCGCAGTCGCAGGGTCCTCCGTCTGCTCGCAGATAACTACCTTATAGCCCTTTGCGACAAGCCGACCGATATAGCTCTCGCTCGAGTGATAGGGTATGCCGCACATCGGAGCACGCTCCTCCATGCCGCAATCCTTGCCCGTAAGCACAAGCTCGAGCTCGCGGGATACAAGCTTTGCATCGTCGAAGAACATCTCATAAAAGTCTCCGAGACGATAGAAAAGTATCGCATCCTCATGCTGCGCCTTTATCCGCAGATACTGCTCCATCATCGGTGTGATTTTCTTCTTTTCCGCCATCTCAAATCATCCCCTTCGCGTTATCGGTCATTCGGTCGCGTGCGTGCCTCAGTGGCAGCCGCCGCAGGACGAGCAGTTTCCGCCGCAGCCGTGCTCGCCGGTTATTGCAAAGTTAATCTCCTCGTTTACCTCGTTCATGAGCTTCATAACGGCGTTGTTCGCCTCAAAATATGCGACATAGGTCGGGTAGGATATGATCTTTCCGTAGAGTGCATCCGCGCGCTCGCGTATTGCACCCTTGCTCGCCTCATCCTCCGCCTTCTGCATTGCGGCGGTCTGCGCGTTGTACTCCGCTATATCCGCCTGGAGGTCGGCATCCGACTGAAAAGCAGCCTCCGCCGCCTTTGAGCGCTTCATTACATCGGTCTCCGCAAGCATATGTCCGAGCTGATTAGCCATTTCAAGAATTGTCATTTTTTCTGTTTCCTTTCGGGTATTTATATAATTTTTCCGGTTACGCAACAATTATTCGCCGCAAACGAGCGTGCCGTACAGCGCGTAGGTCTCGGCGCGGTCGATATGTACGCGGACATGACTGCCCGTGAGCGACGGGTCGCCCGCAAAATGCACGAGTCTGCCGCGCTCCATGCGCCCCGTGAGCCTGCTGTCGTCGGTCTTGCTTATCCCCTCGACGAGCACATCGACATCCCTGCCCTCAAACTCGCGGTTGAGCTCGAGCGAGATGCCGTTCTGCACCTCGAGCAGACGCGCAAAGCGCTCGCGGCTGACCTCGGGCGGTATCTGATTCTCCATCGCAGCAGCGCGTGTGCCCTTGCGCGGAGAGTAGATAAATGAATAGATGGAATCGTAACGGACGCGGCGGAGCATCGAGAGCGTATCCTCAAAATCCTGCTCCGTTTCGCCCGGGAAAGCGACGATTATATCGGTCGAGAGCGATATGTCGGGTATGCGGCGGCGCATACAGTCGACCGCAGCGAGATACCGCGCGGTGTCGTAGTGACGGTTCATCTCGCGCAGAATGCGGTCGCTGCCCGACTGCAGCGGGAGATGGAACTGACGCGCTATCTTCGGATTTTCCGCGATAACGTCTATCAGTTTTTCCGAAACGTCCTTCGGGTGACTCGTCATAAAGCGAACGGTAAAATCACCGTCTATCCGACAGATATCCGCGAGCAGATCGGCAAAGTCGTAGCCCTCGCCGTTTACCCCGTCACTGCCGTAGGAATTTACGTTCTGACCGAGCAGGGTTATCTCGCGATAGCCAGCCTCCGCGAGCCCGCGCACCTCCTCGAGAATATCCTCGCGTCTGCGGCTGCGCTCTCTGCCGCGCACATACGGCACGACGCAGTACGTGCAGAAATTGTTGCAGCCGTACATGATGCTGACCCACGCCTTGAAGTCGGAGAAGCGGTGAATGGGAAGCCCCTCCGCGACCGTGCCCTCCTCGCCGTTCTCGAAGAACCGGCGCTTGCCGCACGTCAGCTTATCGTACAGTATCTCGGGAAAGCGATAGTTATCCGACGTTCCGAACAGAAAATCGATATAAGGATATTTGTTCTTAATATCGTCTATGCGGTGCTCCTGCGAGACCATGCAGCCGCAGATTCCGATAAGCAGCTCGGGATTTTTTTCTTTTATATGCTTGAACTGCCCCGCGACAGACAGCGTTTTAAGCTCCGCATGCTCGCGTATCGCGCAGGTGTTTACAAGAATAAGATCGGCATCCTCGGGCTCCGACACCACCGTGTAGCCCATCTCCTCCGCCATTCCGCACAGTCGCTCGCTGTCTGCCTCGTTCTGCTGACAGCCGAAGGTCTGCATATAAACCCCTCTCGGGCGGTCTCCGAGCAGCTCGCGCACCCGCGACATATAGCCGTACTGCGTGCCGATCTGCTCCTCCGTTATTCGCTTGATGTTTCTTTCCATATTAAAAATGCTCTCCTGTCCGTGCCGACGGTCGCCGCACGGCTCGGCAAAATTGATATCATTTAATTATACGATAAATTTGTTTTTCGCTCGATAACAATATGTGAAATGATTTTGAATAATTCGTATCCGTGCGACAATAAAATATTTAAAAAAACTCTATCCGCCCGCAGAAAGCGAGCGTTTTTTCGCGCTGTGCGGGGTAAAATATATCCATAAAAAGGAAGGTGAACAGCATGGATATACCGAAGTGCGAGATGTATTACGACGGACAGACGCTCTATGCCGTCCCCGGCGGCGGGATAGACCACCACACGGCGAGACCGATACGGGAGCAGATAGACGATGCGGTCACGGACCGTTTGTCAAAGCGGCTCGTGCTCGATCTCTCCGAGGTCGATTTTATGGACAGCGCGGGGCTCGGGCTCATTCTCGGCAGGCTGCGGCATGTCTCGTCGTGCGGCGGAAAGCTCGTGCTGCTGGACCCGAGCGCCGACATCATGCGCATACTGCGACTCGCGGGACTCGATAAGCGGCTCGCGATAGTCGAGGGCGGGAGCGAGCGCACCCATCTCGCCGCACTGCGTGCAGCAAAAAGAGCGTCACACGCAGACGGCACGGAGCAGAAAAAGAGCTGCTGACGCGGCGCAATATGCGCAAGCAAAGAGCGCGCCGTATGTGTTGCCGACGGGACAGAAACAGCAGCGATGCATCCCTCTAAAAACGAAAGGAAAGCGAAATGAGCAGAAAAAAAGCAGTAAACGAGATGAGGCTCGAATTTCTCTCGGACTCGAGAAACGAGAGCTTCGCGCGCAGCACCGTCTGCGCATTTGCCTCGCAGCTCGACCCGACTGTAGGTGAGCTGACCGAGATACGCACCGCGGTCTCGGAGGCGGTCACGAACGCGATAATTCACGGCTACCGCGGCAGCAGCGGCATAGTCAAGGTCAGCGCGTCATATTCGGAGTGCGGCGTGCTGCGTGTGCGCATATCCGACAAGGGCTGCGGCATAGCTGATATCGCGCGGGCAAGAGAGCCGCTGTTTACCTCCGATGAGAGCGGCGAGCGCGGCGGAATGGGATTCTCCATAATGGAAAGCTTTACCGACAGAATGACGGTCAGATCGTCACCGGGTCGCGGGACCGCCGTCACACTCGTCAAGCGGATAGGGCGGGACGGCAATGCCGATTAAGTCCTCGTGCGCAGAGACCTGTGCGGGCACGGCGGCAGAAAGTACATATCAGGCGGAGGGCGGAAGACGCGAGAAGAATGCCGCTCTGCTCCGAGCCGCAAAGGCGGGTGATGCTGCGGCGCGCGAGCAGCTCGTGTGCGACAATCTCCCGCTCGTACACCGCATAGCGCGGCGATTCTGCGGACGCGGCACCGACTACGACGATCTGTGTCAGATAGGCGCGGTGGGAATGATGCGCGCGATAGACGGCTTTGATCTCTCGCTCGGAACGGCGTTCTCGACCTACGCGGTCCCGCTGATAATAGGCGAGATAAAGCGGCATCTGCGCGATGACGGCCCCATCAAGGTCGGCAGGGGGCTGCGCAGACTCGGCGGCATGCTCATGCGTGAGCGGGAGCTGTTTATGGCACAGACGGGGCGTGAGCCTCGCATCTCCGAGCTCGCCGCCCGCTGCTCGGTGACGCAGGAGGAAGCTGCGGAAGCGCTCGAAGCATGCTCCGAGATAAGCTCGCTTTCCGCGCCGCTCGGCGAGGACGGTCTGACGCTCGAGGGCTCACTGCCAGACCCGTCAGACCGCATTGCCGACAGGACCGACCGCATTGCACTCGCACAGGCGCTGTCCGAGCTCTCGGGCAGGGAGCGGCAGATAATAACGCTGCGCTACTACGGCGGGCTGTCGCAGAAGCAAACGGGCGAACAGCTCGGCATGTCGCAGGTCAAGATATCGCGCGAGGAAAAAAAGATACTCAGCAAGCTTAAAACGGCGCTGTAGCCGCAGCACATCCGATGCAGGGGCTGCGAAATTCGCCGCGGCGCAAGAGCGCGAAAGACGGTACAGACGGTTGACGGGTGCTCTGTATTATGGGCGGTCAACGTGCGTACCGCAATATAGGCTGTCGGCACACGCACCGACAGTCAAAACAAACGGGCGGCGGGCGTGTGCTGCTGCGTGTACTTCTGTATGGACAATCGGCAAAAAACAATCCTCTGAAAGGCATGGTCAAAAAAATGAGCGGAATACTCGAGGCGGCAGCAGGTGCTACGGTACCCGTGCTGTGCGTTATGATATTTGCAAGCGGCGGATACTTCGCGGCTCTGCTGCGGCTTTACCCGTTTCGCAGACCGTGCAGGCTCGCCCGCGTTTTCTTCCCCGCGGGGCGGGGATTGCGCGACAATCTGTCGTCACTGAAGGCAATGACGCTCGCGCTCGCCGGCACGCTCGGTGTAGGTAACATCGTAGGCGTAGCCTCCGCGCTTGTCGAGGGAGGCAGGGGCGCGCTGTTCTGGATGTGGGTGAGCGCTCTGTTTGCAGCGGTGGTAAAATACGCGGAGATAGTCGCGGCGGTGCGCACAAGGCGGTGCGAGACGATTCCCGGTGAAGGCAGGGTCTATCACGGCGGCGCGATGTACTATATAAAAAATCGCCATGCCGCGTCGCTTTTCGCCGTGCTGATAATATTCGGTTCGTTCTTCATCGGCAACATCCTGCAGGTAAAGGCGGCGGGCGAGGCGGTGGGCACGGTTTTCGGAGTGCCCGAGATATACACATCATCGCTGATAGCCTTTGTCTGCTGCATAATTCTCGTCGGCGGAGGCAAACGGATAAGCGGCTTCACCGCTGTGCTCATCCCGCTGCTCGCGCTCTGCTACATCGGCGCGTCGCTGTACATAATCTGCCGCGAAGCATCGGCACTGCCGTCGGCGCTTGCCTCGGTGCTGCGCGATGCCGTCTCTCCCGCATCCGTCGGGATAGGCGGCGCGGGCTGCACGATGTGGAGCGCGATGCGCTACGGGATAACGCGCGGGCTGTTCTCGAGCGAAGCGGGCTGCGGCAGCGCCCCGATAGCACACGCCGAGGCACACTGCCACTCACCCGCAGAACAGGGCTGCTACGGGATATTCGAGGTATTTGCGGACACCTCCCTGCTCTGCACCCTCTCGGCGCTCGTTATAATTTTATCACCCGATACCGCGCTCTCGGCGGGCGGTGACTACGGCACGGGCATCGACCTCGTAATTGCCGCATTTTCAGCCAGACTCGGCAGCACCGCAGGACTGTTCATTTCGGTATCCGTCGCGCTGTTTGCGCTCGCAGCGCTCGTCTGCTGGGCGCATTACGCGACCGAAGCTATCGGCTATCTCAGACGGTGCATAAGGCATGAAAAAGAACGCGGCGAAAGCAATACCCCCACATCGCGCGGTATCAAAGGCACACTCACACCGCGCGATGTCAAAAGCACGTTTGCGCCGCACGGTACGAATCGCACACTCGCGCCGCACGGTACAAAGCTCCCGCCTGATACGGGTGCAGCCGACGGCGTAAAATATTCGCTCGCGGCGGAAAGCTCAAACAACACAAAGCACGGCGAATCGTACAGCGGCACATGCGACGAGTCGCGGAGCGGAGCAAACGGCAGGCGGAAAAAGCTGCTCCCGCGCACCGATGCCGTATACATCCTCGTCTACTGCAGCGCAGCGGCGCTGTCGGTCAAGATATCGGGCAGCGTCATATGGTCGCTTGCCGACCTTTCACTCGCCGCGATGACGATAATCAATCTTATCGCGCTCATACCCGAACGAAAGCAGATTGCGGCGCTTACCTTCCGCGTTTTTTCACGGCGCAGATATAGGCGTCTTTACCGCGACAATGAGACCGCCGCAGCTCGCAAAAGCCCGATGGGCACAGCTGCTGCACACAAAAATTCAACCGCAGCAGCAGCCGCGAGCAGGAACACGGCAAGTGCAGCTGCGTCGCATACCGAAAACACACGTTTTGAGCAGCGGTTCGTTCTGTGCGCGCATTCCGAGAAAAACGGATAAGCCGCCGACAAGCCGGACGGAATTCATTCGGCATACAAGTAAAGGACTGACGTACATCGGTCGATGCGCGTCAGTCCTTTATTTTACGTTTATATTATTTCATTACAGTGGCTGCATCGAACCGGGCATTTACTTTTCGTCGGGCAGCTCTCCCGGCGAAACATCGTTCTCATCCTTCGGCGGACCGATAGGCTCTTCTCTTACCTCAAGCAGCAGCGAAAGCTGCTCCGAGCCGCCCTGTGCAGTACTGTCGCCGACAGCCGCCGCACGTGCGGCAGCACGATCGCGCGACGCTCCCGCAGAGCCCGCGCCGCCCCTGTAAACACCCGTATGTCCGAGCTGTTCGGCATCCTCGCCCCTGCCGTATGCAAAGCTGTCGCTGACCTCCGCAACATCGTCGTCCGCGCCGTCTAAGGAAGAACTCATACTGCCGCTGAAGCTGTCGCCGCGGATAACCGAGCGATATCTCCCCTCACTGACGATAATATGGTCTGCGAGCCTAATACCGACCGATTCGCAGGCAACGCTCATCCTGTCGGTAAAGCGCATATCCGCGGCCGACGGCATAAGATCGCCGCTCGGATGATTATGCGAGAGCAGCAGCCCCGAGGCACCGAGCTCAAACGCGCGGCGGAACACACGCTTTGTATCAACGCGCACCTCACCGACCGAGCCCTCCGCCATCTCCTCGCACATCAGCCATCTGCCCGCGCCGTCAAGATATGTGACGCGAAAGCTCTCGACCGTGCTGTCATAGAACCTGCCGGCAAGCGAGCGGCATATCTCGCGCAGCCGGTGCTCTCGTTCGTCACGCAGGAAGCGTGCGGCATTTGCCGCGGCACCGCCCTCTCCGCGCTTTCCGCTCCCGTCGTAATACCCCGTATCGGCGCTCCGCGCGAGCACAATCGCACTCTCCTGCACGAGACGGATAAACCCCTGAACGAGACTCCCGTCGCCCCTGCCGTCACTGCGGATAAGACTGCCGTAGCTCTTATATTTGCGCATCATCGATTCGCGTGCGCCGTGGCACTGCGTGCCGAATGCGTACAGCTCCACAAGCTCGAACAGCTCGCGCTCGGTCATCGACCCGATACCTCCCGAGCAGAGCTTTACGTTGAGCTCGTGCAGCCGTTTATTTCTTCTGTCTACCTCATCACTCATACAAACAATAATTACTCAAACCGAACCTTCAAAAAACGTACTGAGCGCCGACCCGATAAAGAGCGCGGCGAGCGACAGATATTCACCCGCCGTCCGCCGCGATAACATGCGTGCCGATCCCGTATCCCACGGTCGGGGATTACTTTTTACCCGAGTCGTGATCGCTCTTTTCGCCGCTGACGTCCGATGTAACCTCCGCGGGATTTTTGCCGTAGCCGTATCTTCCGTAACCGTATCCGTAACGACCGTAGCCGTAATTCCCGTATCCTCCGTAGCCATAGCCATAGCCGCCGTACTTGCTCTTCTTTGAGGATACGTTGTTCAGCACTGCGCCGATAACACGGCTGCCGCTCTTAACGAGCTGCTTATACACAGACTGAGCAACGCGGTAGCTTACCTTGCCCGCGCCGAGCACGAGAATCGAGCTGTCGGTCTGGCTTGCAATGACCGCAGCGTCTATAACCATTCCCAGCGGCGGTGTGTCGATTATAACGTAATCGAATATCTCACCCGCCGAGCGGAGCAGCGACTTAAATTTTCCGCTGTTAAAGAGTTCTACGGGGTTAGGCGGTGTCTGACCCGCAAAGATGATAAAAAATCCCTTGTACTGCGTCTCATACAGCGCCTCCGTCAGCGTTGTCTGACCTGAGAGCAGCTGGCTCAGGCCCTTTATACCCTTAGCCTTTGTGTGCTTCTTTACAACCTTTGAGTTACGCATATCCGCGTCGATGAGCAGCACCTTTTTGCCCGCCTCCGCGAGCTCGCGCGACAGCTCGATGGATATGGTGGTCTTTCCCTCATTAGGGAAGCAGCTCGTTACCGAGATGAGCTTGACATCGCCGCAGAACTGAATATTGGAAAGGAGGGATTTATAGGACTCCTCTGCGGTAAAATCACCGTCAAAGCCGAGCCCGGTAAGTTCTATCTTCTGTACCTGCATTCTGTGCCTCCCTATTACTTATCGCTTGTGTTGGGGATAACGCCGAGAACGGTGAGTCCGAGATACTTCTCGACATCGTCCGCGGTCTTGATCTTATCGTCGAAATAGAAAATCACAAACAGCACCAGACATGTGAACACAAATCCAACCGCGCCGAACTTAGCCGCAGTCGACATAAACGTAAGGTTATACGGCTTACTTGAGGGCTTTGCGGCGGAGGCGATATTGACCTGGTCAAGACCCATTATATCGCGCACCTCCGTAGTCGAGACCCTGCACAGCTCGTTTGCGATATCGCATGCAAGCTGCGGATCCTCATCGCTCACCGATACCTCGATTATCAGTGACGTATCCGCGTCGGGGGTGCTTGTCCTTATCTTTGCCTTAAGCTCCTCGGTGGATATGCTCAGGCCGAGATTTTCTATCGTTTTGTCAACGATGGTATCGTCCGCGACAAGACGCATGCAGTCGCCGACGGTCTTAGATGCTATAGAGACCGCCGATGTGGACAGCGAATCCGAAGAGCCCTTGCTGATGATAAACAGCTTTGCCGTAGAGCGGTAGAGCGGTACGGTGGTCATTTTTGCATAGAAATAAGCGCCGACGCCGCACAGTGCCGTAACAAGCACTACGATCCATATGCGGTTGAGCAGATATATAAGCAGCTCGCCTATATCAATCTGCTTTGTGTTTTCCTCGGTCACACCCATACCGTTCGGCGCGGGCGATCCGTTTTCTGTTCTGTCCATTCCCCTTATGTCCTTTCGTTTTTCGTGTATCTGTCATATGCATCGTGCCGCACAGCCGAAGCGTCGCGTCTCACGACAATATATCAAGTATGTTTTCGCGGAACATAGCATCCGCAGCCGCGTCGCCGAAGCGATCCGCAACAAGCTCGTATGCATCCGAGAGTATCGGGCTGCGCAGCTCGACATCGTGTGCGTCGCTCGCAACTATCTGCACGAGCCCCGCCTTCATCAGCTTTGAAATAAAATGCTTGCACTGTCTGCCGCACTCGCCTACTACCGAGCGGGCATTGACCGAAATTACCGTGCCATCCTCATGCAGCTCGCGAACGTCGGATACCCTTCCGAGCAGCTCGCTGTAACGCTCGACATGTGCAAGCACGGGCATGTAGCCGCTGCCTATAAGCGATAAGAGAGAGCTCCTGATCTTGCTCCTGTCCTCATCGGGAAAGAACTCGACCAGTACATATCTGCCGTCTCCGAGTGAGCGGCAGCGCCCTGCGGTAAGATCGTCTATGCAGTCATGATGGTAGAATATCTCGTTTCCGCGCCACAGACGCATATCGGGATACTTCTCGCGCACATACGCGGCAAGACGGGAAAAGCTCTCGTCCTCGCCGACCGCCTTTTTCGGGCACGGGACCATCGGATTATAAAAGTGCGGCGTACAGCATATGCCGCGAACACCGTCGCGATATGCCGCCTCGAGCATGCGTGCGCTGACCGCGGGCGTTTCCGCTCCGTCGTCAACTCCGAAAAGTATATGACTGTGTATATCGACAAAGCCGATACCCTCGGACACACCGATCACCTCCGCATAAATTCCGAACAAATTCCGATAAAACGGGATACCGCCGTCAACACGCACGGCGCACAGACGGCTATCATTAAGATATTACCACATCGGACGGCAATTGTCAAGAAAAACAATTAACAACTATGCCCAATGTGCATTTTTTTGCAGTTTTTTGTGAAAATATCGTCCCGCGATGTTCACCGATACGACAAAAAGCACCTCTCCCGCATCAAACGCCGATGTACAGCACTCTGTATCCCGCCGCTTCTACCGCCCGCGCTGCCGCCGCGGTGTCAAAATCGGGTTCAAACAGCCCGAAAACGGTCGGACCGCTGCCGCTGAGCAGCGCACCCGACGCGCCGCACCCGATAAGACAGCTGCGCACCGCAGAGCATGCGGGGTTGACAAGCTCGAAATCGTTGTGCAGCGCCGCGCACACCCGCCCGAGCTCACCCGACGCGAGCGCGCCGACCATGTCATATACGCCTGTGCAGCTGGCAGCATCGGAGAATTCTCCGCCCGAGGCTTGACCGAGACAGCCATCGAGCTCCGAATACATCGCGGCGGTAGAACGCTTCTCACCGCAGTCTCCGACTATCATCAGCCGATGCGGCGGGAGCGGGTGACACGGGGTCATTATCTCGCCGATCCCCGTGCAATGCATCGTCCCGCCCGCAAGACAGAACGGCACATCCGCACCGAGCGACAGCGCCGCTTTTTCGAGCTCCGCGCGCGACACCCCGCCGATGAGCGAATCGAGCGCGCGCAGCACCGCCGCGGCATCCGCACTGCCGCCCGCCATGCCGCCTGAGACGGGAATGCGTTTTTCTATCTTTATACGAACGCCCGTATGAGTGTCCGTATCGCCCGCATGAGCGCACGTATCGTACATATCGCACGTATCAGCGCCCGTCCCGCGTCCGAGCGCGTCGAAATACGCCTGTGCGGCACAGTACGCGAGATTGCTCTGCGGTGCGATATCCCCCGGGCAATCGACGGTTATCCCGCTGCCGCCGAGCGACACCGTGACCATGTCGCACAGCCCCGTCTCATGCATCACCGTATCTATCGTGTGATAGCCGTCGGGTCGACGACCCGTCACGCGGAGCGAGAGATTTATCTTTCCCGCCGCCCTGACCGTTATGCTGTTGCCGTGACAATTATCCATAGTCCGCTCCGATGCCCGCTCAGTGCGCGAGCTTGAAAATATAATTCTTTTTGACCTCTATCGCGTGCTTCGGGCAGAGCTCCTGACAGCAGAAGCACTTTATGCAGTCGCGGCGGTTTATAACCGCCTTGCCGCCCTTTATCTCTATCGTATGCGCGGGGCAGCTCTCCGCACATCTCCCGCAGCCGACGCACTGCTGCCGCATGACCGACGGGCGGGGCTGCAGAAACGGCGGAAGGATCGAAAATATGCGTCCGCGTTTCGCGTCCGAATGCTTATAATCGGGGACGATAAAGCCGTCCGCCGCATCTCCCGCAAGCTCAAGCTCCGCATACGGGCGGCAGAGCCCGAGCCGTCTCGCCTCCGATACCATCGGCACCTCGCCGTCATGCGCGATAATGTGTTCCGCGACCGCGTCAAGCGCAAACGGGCTGCACGATGCGAGCAGACAGCCGATATCGCGCGGCGTTCCGCCCGACGGTCCGTTACCCTCCATGCCCACGACCGCGTCGCATATGCAGACGACGGAGCTGCGGTCGCATATCATCTCGCACAGGTCGATGAGTGCACTGCCGAAACGCTGCTGATTTGAAAATCTCGCGTGCATCTCGACCTTCTGCGTACCGGGTATCACACCGAAAAAGTTCTTAACCGCGCACGTCATACCCGTTAGCGTGTGCGTCTTGAGCTTGCACACATTAAATATAACGTCCGCATCCGCTATCGGGTTGATGACGTTAAAATTCTTGCTCGTTCTGCCCTTCGGCGACGGCAGCGTGCGGAAGCCCATATCGTAGTTAAGCTCCGCGCCGCTGCGCTCTGCGGCGACGTCCATGCCGTTTACGCGGTAGTTATGCTTCATTATCGCGGCGGTGTACGGACCGCCGGGGCTCTCCGCTATCACGACGTGCGCCCCCGCGCCGACAAGTATGCGCGCGACCGCCTCTACTGCGCTCGGGTCGGTGCATGCGGCAATGTCGGTCTTTTGCGCAACAACGAGATTGGGCTTTATCGCGACGCGCTTTCCGCACAGCCCCGACAGGTCAAAGCCTATATCCTCGAGCTGAAGCCTGATTATACCCTCTATTTTATCCGTATCATAGCCGTCACAGCGGCGTACCGAAACCTTATCGTTCATCACCTTGACCGCGACCCCGCACGGGAGCCGTTCCTTTCAGACAGATATCGCGCCCGCGCGGCGCGGACATGGATTTCTCTGTGCTTGATTTTATCACATTTCTCTGATATAATCAAGGACAAAACAACATTTCATACCGTGACACATCACGCAAAGAAGGAAACGCAGATGAACAGAAGCATTCACCCCATCGGGTACATACACACCCTTTTTTCCGAAAAATTCGGGCTGCCGCGTCAGAGCTCGCTCAAAGACGAGCTGCTCGGCGCGCTGACGCTCGACGGCGAGTACGCACGGGCTGAAGCGCTGCACGGGATAGAGGATTTTTCGCATCTGTGGCTGATATGGGATTTCTCCGAGTCGCACTCCGACACTTGGAGCCCGACGGTGCGCCCGCCGCGCCTCGGCGGAAACCGCAGAGTGGGAGTGTTTGCGTCACGCTCGCCCTTTCGTCCGAATTCGCTCGGGCTCTCTTGCGTACGTCTGCTGCGGGTGTGCGGAGGCGGCAGCGGATACAGCCGCAGCGGCTGCGACGAACCGCGATGCCCGCTGTTCTCGGACGGGCGCTGCACGGCGCACGCGCTGACGCTGCTCGTATCCGGCATTGACATGACCGACGGAACGCCTATATACGACATAAAGCCCTATATCCCGATAAGCGACTGCCGCCCCGAAGCGAGCGAGGGCTACACCGCACAGACAAAGCTGCATCGGCTGCGGGTGTGTATCCCGCCCGAAGCGCGTGCGCAGATACCCGACGGCTACATAGACGGTCTGACGGCTGCGCTCGAGGATGATCCGCGCCCGGGCTACCGTCATGCGGACGACGGTAGGGTGTACCGTCTCGTTTACGGCACGCTCGACCTGCCGTTTACCGTCAGCGGAGACACCCTCACGGTAGGCTCGGATATACGCCCCGCTCGCCCCTCGTAAAAGCACAATGTTCCACTTGGCTCCCCCTACCGAAACACAAAAGGCTTACCGCAGCAGACGACCCGCTGTGATAAGCCTTTATTATTTATTCGGTACTTGCCTGCTCGGTCGGCACAACGGGAGCACGGTCTGTAATTCGTTCAGACATAAACTCGGTCGGCTGTCCCGCCGCGTGCAGGGCGGTCACTTTATCCGTTCGATGAGCCGTGCCGTAAAGTCGCGATACGAGCCGCGCACACGTTCCGCCGTTTCAAGCACCTCGGCATGCGAGAGCGGCTGCGGAAGCACGCCCGCCGCCATGTTCGTCATACACGAGAGACCGAGCACGCGAAGTCCCGCATGACGCGCCGCAATGACCTCGGGCACGGTAGACATGCCGACCGCGTCCGCGCCGAGCGAGCGGAAAGCACGTATCTCTGCGGGTGTCTCAAAGCTCGGACCGCCCGTGAGCAGATAAACGCCGCTGTGCGCACACACGCCGCACTCGGCAGCGACCGATGCGGCAAGCGCAGACAGCTCGGCATCATAAGCCGCGCTCATATCGGGGAAGCGCGTTCCGAGACGGTCGTCGTTTGCGCCGCGCAGCGGATTGAGCGATGCAAAATTGATATGGTCGGAGATAATCATCATATCCCCCGCCTTGTAGCTCTCGTTAACCGCGCCCGCAGCGTTTGTAACGATGAGCTTACCGACCCCCGCCTTCCTCATCATATACACGGGCATGACGATGTCGCGCAGCTCGTGACCCTCGTATGCATGGAGTCTGCCGCTCATGATAAGCACGGTCTTTCCGCCGATATTGCCGCATATCCACTTTCCCGCATGCCCGGGCACGGTGGAAACCGCCATACCGGGTATCTCGGAGTAGGGAATCTCTATCGCGTTCTCTGCGCGCTCAACGATGCTGCCCCAGCCCGAGCCGAGAATGATTCCGACGGTCGGCGCTCTGCCCGCGAGACGGGTAATGAGCGTATCCGCTGCGAGCGATATCTTATCGTAATATTCCATGACGCACCTCTTATTTAAACAGTCCCGGATACGGGTCTACGGTCACAAAATCGTTGTTCTTGACATAGTGTCCGCGCTTGCGCTCGATAAAGTCGATAAGCGCGCGGAACTCGGGCAGCTGATGGCGATGCCCGCCCGTGCGGTACCACGACTCTGCGCGCTCGGGAACGCCGAGCAGCTCATACACGCGGTGCGCCTCGGTAAACGTCAGATAGCTGCCGCGCGGGTTAGCCCACGTGTCGTCGTATGCGCCCGTCTCGAGCAGATAGCGCGGAGCTATCAGCGCCTTGACAAAGTGCATGTCGTACGGCAGCTCGGTCTCTCTGCCGATGTAATTTTTCATCTTCGGTCCGAGCCAGTACGGAACGATGCCCATCAGATAGCAGAGCGGCTCGCTGCGGGTATCGCCATCGTCGGTCATATCGTGGGAGACGTAGCGATAGCAGCCGCAGCCGTGCGTTCCGCTGCAGTTCGGATTGGTATATGTGATACGCTCATCGAGTGCGCCCGCGAGCAGAACAGCCTTTCCGCCGCGCGAATGTCCCGATACGGCGATGTGCTCGGTGTCGATATGCTCGAGCATAAAGAGCGCATCGACGCAGCGCATGTACGCCCATGCCCATGCCGAAACGGCGGAAAACTCGCAGTCGGGGTAGAGCGGGTAGATGCCGAGATCGCGGTCGGTATTGTACATGTCGGGCGCAAGCTCGGTGCGGTCGAAGTTTGCAACGGCGTAGCCGCGGCTGTGCGCCTCTTCAAGCACCGCGCGGTCGCAGTCGAGCCAGCAGCCGTCGCCCGTGAGAATAACGGGATAACGGTCGTGATTGTTCTTGTCGTCGATGTTTCCGGGGTAATAGATATGGAGAACAAAGGTGATGGGATTCTTTTCGGGTCCCGTTGTGATGCGGTAGGTATCAAAGCCCGTTCCGAAGCCCTGACAAACATGGTCGAGTCGGAAATACTCGGGCTTCGGCGGCATTCCGCCGTACTCGATGTCGATGACCTCGGACAGATATTCAGCCTTTCTCTTCTCCCAGTCGGCGGCGGTCTTGACCTCGCTGCCGTCCTTCATTCTCAGAAGCTCGGGCAGCGGCGCGTAGAAAATATCGTTTTCGTACATAGTTCTTTCCTATTCCTGTTTCGGTGTGTTATTGTCGGTCGTCCGGTATTCGGCTCGGCGCAGCGTCAAGCGAGCAGATAATCGAGCAGCGCACGGTCATCATCGCTCGACTCGTCGAGCCCGCAATACTTGACAAGCGCGGCGCGAGTGCCGTTTTCCTTTGCGTATGCAGCGACCTCTGCGGACGATGCATCGCCCTCGGCAACGAAATCAAGCGCAGCGAGCATTCCCTCGCGGATGAATTTCGGCTCTATGCCGTGCTTCATGCAGAGCAGCGCGGTTCCAGTCAGTCTGTCCGCGCGCGCAAGCTTACGGACGGTGTCCCTGCCGACACGGTCGACGGTATCGCCGAGCAGCTTGTTATCAAAGCGCGAAAGCAGCTCATACGAGAAATCAATGAGCGAGCCCATCTCAACGCCGTACTCGGCGCTAAGCGCCCCGGATGCCTCAAGCAGCGCGCCGAGCGCCTTGTAGCGCAGCTCGTAATCGCCCGCAGCCTCCCATATGTAGGTATAGCCCCTGCCCTTTGCGAGATATGCAAGCACCGCATGGCTCATGTTGTGCATGAAAAGCTTGCGACGGATATAGAAGTCGAACGGCGCAAACGGCTTAATCGCGTACAGCTCGGGTATCTCGCCGACAAAAGCGGCGCTGTCGACGGGCAGCTCACAGTACGGCTCAACGCAGACCGCAAGCGGGTCAAGCGCCTTTATGCGCTCGGGTGCAGCGGGAACCATGCGTCCGATGGTAGCCTCCGCGATACCGACCGAGTGCGCGAGATAATCGAGCGCAGCAGCGTCTCCATCGAGCTTTCCGGCAATGAGCGAGCGCAGATATTTGTCCGCATCCATGAGATTTTCGCAGACGATGATGTTGAGCGGCGCGCCGCCGAGCTCCGCGCGGCGTTTGATACCGCGTGCTATCGGCTCCGCAATGAATTTCAGAATATTTGCGCCGACCGCCGTCGCCATGATATCAGCCGTCGCTATCTCCTCTGCAACTGCGTCTGGGTCGCTGCCGCATACCGCGCGGACATTCGTCACGGTAAAGCGCTCATAATCCTCCGCGCCCGTTATGAATATCGGATATTCATGACGGGTATTCATGTCGTCGACAAGCGCGGTGTTTACATCGACAAAGACGGTCTCCCAGCCGCTCAGGCAGAACAGCTGCGCGATAAAGCCTCTGCCGATGTTTCCTCCGCCGTACATTATTGCTTTTTTCATATATGTATATCCTTTCTGCCGTGAGGCAGTAAAATATTCTGCTTTCGTGAATTGCGCGGGTCGGACTTGCACAGAGCAAAGAAGATTCGACCGTGCGGCGGTCTAGTCACCGTCCGAAGCCGCGTCGCCGCTTTCATTCCCGCCGTCGTCTCCGTCGCCGTCTCCGCCGCTCTCGTCTCCGTTGTGCTCAGCCACCCCAGACGGCATTCCCGCGAGCGAAGCAATTACGGTCGCAGCACTCGCAAGCGTTTTCATAGAGAGTATCGACTCGTCGGGCACGGTTATACCGAGCTCATCCTCCGCATCCGACAGCAGAACAACGACATCGAGCGAGCTCAGCCCGATATCCTCGATAAAGCGCGCATCCTCCCGCAGACGCTCTGCAGGCGTGCCGCAGCGCTGCGCGAGCACCGAGCAGATAAATTCGTATGCGCTCTCCGCCATGGCGCATCCCCCTCTCCGCGGGCAGCGCCCGCACTACGGTTATTTTACCACTTCCTTGCGGCTTTGTCTACATAAAAAGTGCAAAAAATTCGGAGCGGCTGTTCAAAAGCACAGCGCCGTCCGCGCGCGTCGTGACGTGATATCGGCAGCCTTGCGCGGCGCGGAAGCATGAGCAATTATTCACATGCGGCGGTAAAAACGGAAAAGGTCTCCGCCGCGGAGCATACCCGCCGAGCGGAGACCCGATATTATTTTCCGCGCTCCTTCGCAAAGGTTCCTGCGATGAGTCCCGAGAGCAGCGCGACCGCGATGCCACCCGCGCAGCCGCTCAGCCCGCCCGTAAACGCGCCTATCAGCCCGCGCTCATCCACCGCACGCCGCACCCCTTCTGCAAGGCAGTAGCCGAAGCCGGTCAGCGGCGTAGTAGCCCCGCAGCCCGCAAGCCCCGCAAGCGGCTCGTACAGCCCGACCGCAGTAAGCAGCACGCCTGCGCAGACGTACCCGACGAGCACCCGCGCGGGAGTGACCGCCGTCAGGTCTATTATTATCTGTGCGACGGCGCAGAGCGCACCGCCGATAAGAAAAGCATATAGATATATCAAGCGCCATCCGTCCTTTCGTTCGGCGGCAGCATAAGCCCGTTTTCAAGACAGTCGCAGCCGCTTTTTCCCCTTTAATTCAGTCCTGCTCCGCTGCGGCGCATCTGCACACCGCCGCAGCATACATCATATTACACCCCGTCACGGGCTGCACAGATGCACGAGATGCGCAACGCCGGGGATGGAATCTCCCTGCGCAACGCTGAGCGGGCTCATCAGCGCGCCGGTCGCGACGAAAAGCACATTCTTCAGCTCCCCGCGCGCTATCCGCGGCAGTATATGCGCCGCAAGCACCGATGCCGAGCAGCCGCAGCCCGAGCCGCCCGCACGCATCTTCTGCACGGCGCGGTCGTAGATAAGAACGCCGCAGTCGGCGTAAACGCCCGCAACATCGTACCCCTCTCCCGTCATCAGCTCAACAAGAATAGCGCTGCCCTCCGCACCGAGGTCGCCGGTCAGTATCATGTCATAGTCGGCAGGCGCGGTCCCCGTCTGTCGGAAAAAACGCAGCAGAGTCAGAATAGCCGCGGGAGCCATCGCGGCACCCATATTAGCGGAATCGGTTATCCCTCGGTCAACGGTCACGCCCGCCTGCACCCCGACTATCCGCGGCAGTGCCGTATCGATCGATGCCGCGGCGCGGAGGACAAAAGCGCCGGAGCCCGTGACCGTCCACTGTGCGGTAGGCGTACGCTGACCGCCGTATTCGAGCGGAAAGCGGAACTGCCTCTCCGCAGTGCTGTTGTGCGAGGATACCGAAACACAGCAACGCCCGAGCACCCCGCCGCCGATGAGCATCGACGCGAGTATCAGCCCCTCTGCGGAGGTCGAGCACGCGCCGTACAGCCCGAAATACGGCAGGTCGAGACTCAGACTGCCCGACGACGAGCAGGTGCATTGATTGACAAGGTCGCCCGAAAAAAGTGCGTCGATATCGCGGTCACGCACCCCCGCCTTAGCAAAGGCAAGATTTATCGCACGCCGCTGCATCTCCGCCTCCGCACGCTCCCATGTGTCGGAGCCGAATCGACCGCTCGGGTCATGCGCGTCAAACTCCGCGCCGAGCGGTCCCTCGTGCTCATGCCGACCGACCACCGACGCCCAGCCGTCTATCACGACAGGGGTTTTGAGTTGTCGATAATCGCACCTGTCTCCGTCCTTTACCCAACCAGACATTCCATATTCCGCCTTTCAAAATACACTCTTTAAATCCGGCCGCGCCGAGCTGCAGTCGGCTGCAGCTGTTACGGGCAAGAGCGGCAGCGCACGGCAGCCGCATTCGCGCTGCGGCGCTCCCGTGCATCCGTCTCACCCCACAACGGCTATTCTGCCCGCGAAGGGAAAAAATATACATGAGATGCAAAAAAGGAATGCCGCATCCGCCGCACCGTAAAAGCAAAAATCAGCTCAGCCGAGCGGGCGAACCCGCAGCAGCCGAGCCGATTTTTATTACAGTGATTCTCAAATCACAGGCACTCTTTTATTTTCGTCAGTACCGATCTGCGTCGGCATCACACGGCTTTCTCTGCCCGTGTCTCAGGCATCCGCTGCCCGCATCTCAAGCAGCCTTATCCGCATCTCAGACATTCGTTTTTCCGAACTCGAGAATATCCGCAATACGGCGGGATGCAAGACCGTCGCCGTACGGATTTGCCGCATGCGCCATAGCGTTATACGCATCCTTATCCTCGAGCAGACGGCGGAAATTATCGTATATAACAGCCTCATCGGTACCGACGAGACGGAGCGTGCCCGCAGCGATGCCCTCGGGGCGCTCGGTCGTGTCACGCATAACGAGCACGGGCTTTCCGAGCGACGGTGCTTCCTCCTGAATTCCGCCCGAATCGGTCAGTATCATATAGCTCTTAGCCATTATATTGTGGCAGTCGAGCACCTCAAGCGGCTCGATAATATGGATGCGGTCGCAGCCGCCGAGCTCCTCATCCGCAGCGCGGCGGACGACGGGGTTCATGTGTATCGGATATATCGCACGAACATCAGGGTGCTCATCCATAACGCGCCTGATTGCGCGGAACATATGATGCATCGGCTCGCCGAGATTTTCGCGGCGGTGCGCCGTGATAAGTATCAGTCTGCTGCCCTCCGCCCATTCAAGCTCGGGATGGGTGTAATCGGGGCGGACGGTGGTTTTGAGCGCGTCTATTGCGGTGTTGCCCGTAACGTATATCTTGCTGCCGTCTCTGCCCTCGCGGAGCAGGTTTTCCTTTGCGGTCTCGGTCGGCGCAAAATTATACTCGGAGACGATGGAAACCGCCTGACGGTTGAACTCCTCGGGAAACGGGCTGTATATATTATATGTACGAAGTCCCGCCTCGACGTGACCTACGGGTATCTGCAGATAGAAGCACGCGAGCGCGGTAACGAAGGTGGTCGAGGTATCGCCGTGAACGAGCACGGTGTCGGGCTTGACCTCCTCGAGCGCCGCCTTTATGCTCGAGAGAATATTCGTCGTTATATCGAACAGCGTCTGCCCCTGCTTCATTACCGACAGGTCGTAGTCGGGGGTAACGTCGAACGCCTCGAGTACCTGATCGAGCATCTGTCTGTGCTGCCCCGTAACGCAGACGACGGTTTTTATTCCCTCACGCGAGCGCAGCTCACGTACGAGCGGACACATTTTTATAGCTTCCGGTCTTGTACCGAAAACGAGCATAACTGTTTTCATTTCAATTTCCTCTCAGCGGAGCGCAGGGCTGCCGCCACCTATAATCAGCAACTGTGAATCATATCCGTCGGCATGGTCTGCGCCGACGGCTGTTGTCCTGATTATAGCATAGACACGATATTTTGTCAAATCCGCCCGCTTACATAAACAGTCCGACAATATAATAAATGATGCCGTACAGCACCGATGCGGCGGTGCCGTAGAGAATGACGGGTCCCGCTATCGTGAATATCTTATTTCCGATACCCGTAATAAAGCCCTCGCTGCGCGCAGATATCGCCTCCGCGGATATGGCGTTAGAAAAGCCCGTTATCGGGACAAGCGTTCCCGCACATGCGCACTCCGCTATCTTATCAAACACGTCGAGCGAGGTCAGCAGAGCGGCGAGCGCTATCAGCGTAAAGGTCGAGCACAGCCGCGAATTCTCCTCGGTCGCGCCGAGCATTGAATACAGCGCGCACAGCGCCTGCGCAAGCACGCATATCCCGCCGCCGAACAAAAAGGCGCGCGCGCAGTTTCCCGCCATATGCGATGCAGGCGCATGAGATGCAGCATAATCCTTGTACGATTTCTTTCCGAGCATAATGTGTTCCTTTCGGCTTAGATATGAGCGGCGAGCCGCGCCGCATAAGATGTTCCCGTACTCCGGCGCGGATTTTCCCGCAAGCGCCGACATCGGCTTTGAGAATTCCGATGCGGTCTGCATCCCGTTCCGTCCGACGTATTTTCTCCCGTATTTTCAAAAAATATTCATTTTCACTTGAAATAGCCTTCCGCATATGTTAAAATCCGCGAGAGGAACGTTAAAAATGCCCGAAGCGAACATTTTTACCTGTCCCCATTAAAACGATTTTCTTACAGCCCTGCGCCGCGTGCAATGCCACGCAGACCGCGCACCGAGAAAATATCACAAAAAATGAAAAGCAAAGGACGCTCCGCACGGGGCGAAAATACCGCCATGCCCGAAAAAGCACAACAAAGCTACCGCCCGACCGTCACCGCCTGCTGCACAGGCTACATCTGCGAGGCGGTCGCGAACAACTTTCTGCCGCTGCTGTTTCTGATTTTTCAAAGCAGCCTCGGTATCTCGCTCGAGCAGCTGACCCTGCTCGTTACCGTCAATTTCATGACGCAGCTCGCCGTCGACCTTATATCCGCCCGTCTCATCGACCGCATCGGTTATCGCCGCTGCGTGATATTCGCACATCTGCTGACCGCCGTCGGACTGCTGTCGCTCGCGGCTCTGCCGTCGCTGCTCCCCGTACCGTACGCGGGACTGCTTTGTGCGGTGGTGCTGTACGCTGCGGGATCGGGGCTCATCGAGGTGCTTGTCAGCCCGATTATCGAAGCGTGCCCCGCGCCCGACAAGCACTCGCTCATGAGCCTGATGCATTCCTTTTACTGTTTCGGCACCGTCGCCGTCGTTATAATTTCGACGCTGTCGCTGCGGATATTCGGCTCGGACAGCTGGCAGTTCATTGCCGCCGCATGGGCGCTGCTGCCGATAGGAAACGCGATTCTGTTCTCCCGCGTTCCGATATACAGCATGACCGAACTGCACGGCAGCATGCCGATAAAGCGGCTGCTGCGTACGCCGATATTCTGGGCGCTGTTCTTTCTCATGTTCGCCGCGGGCGCATGTGAAATGGCTATGAGCCAGTGGGCATCCGCGTTTACCGAAAGCGGGCTCGGCGTTTCAAAGACAGTAGGCGATCTGCTCGGTGTATGCATGTTCTCGCTGATGATGGGCATCTCGCGCTTTCTGCGCTCACGGGTCAACATCAAAGCAAGCATATTCGGACTTATGGCAGGCTGCGGAGTCCTCTGCACCGCCTCGTATCTGCTCGCCGCGCTCGCACCGCACCCCGCTCTCGCGCTGCTCGGCTGCGGGCTGTGCGGCTTCTCGGTCGGCATTCTGTGGCCAGGGGTCTATTCAATGGCGGGCGAGCTCTGCCCGACGGGCGGAACGGCGATGTTCGCGTTTCTCGCTCTCGCGGGCGACGTCGGCAGCTCGGGCGGTCCCGCTCTCGTCGGCTGTGTTGCGGGCAGCAACGGAAATGACCTTTCGCTCGGAATGCTGTTCTCGGCTGTCTTTCCGATAATGCTCATCGTCTTTGCATTGCTCACCGCAAGGCTCTCCCGCCGCAGCTGACTTTTCCGCCGCGACCGACTTTCCCGCCACAGCTGAGTATTACGGAACGCATCCGCACCGAATCGCACAAAGCAACGCCGTACGTGCCCGATATCGCAAAAATATCGACCATGCGCAAAAAAATTTTTTTGAGACGGCATGCGAGCAAATGCATAGGAAAAGCAAGCAATAACGAGAAAAACGGAGATATGCACGAGCTAAATTACACAGATCAAAAAAAGTTTGATTTTTGTATTGACAAAGCCCCCGCGCTGTGATATAATAGCCGAGCATCTAAGAAAACTATTATTCATGGAGGATTTCAGCATGTCCACTTATATGGCAAAGAAAGAGACCGTTGAGCGCAAGTGGTATATAATCGATGCTGCAAATAAGCCTCTCGGTCGGACCGCTGCCACCGTCGCAACGATCCTCAGAGGTAAGCATCGCCCCGAGTTCACGCCTCACGTCGATTGCGGCGAATTCGTTATCGTTATCAACTGCGAGAAGGCAGTTCTGACAGGAAATAAGCTTACTCAGAAGTTCCATCGCACACACTCCGGCTACATCGGAGGACTCAAGGAGACTTCCTACAAGACGCTTATGGCTACCAAGCCCGAGCTTGCTATGACGCTCGCTGTCAAGGGTATGCTTCCCAAGAACAGCATCGGAGCTAAGAGCCTTACGCGCCTTCGCACCTATCGCGGAGCAGAGCACGGTCAGCAGGCACAGAAGCCCGTTCCGTATGAAGCTTGACTTTGAATTATTAAGAAAGGAAGTTATCTAAAATGGCAGTTTCTTACGCAAGCGCAAAGCCGTACTTCTACGGCACCGGCAGAAGAAAGAGCTCTGTTGCAAGAGTACGCATCGTTCCCGGCACAGGCGCTGTTACCATAAACAAGCGCAGCATTGACGAGTATTTCGGTCTCGAAACTCTCAAGCTCATCGTAAATCAGCCCTTCGCCGTTACCGGCACCGAGGGTAAGTTCGATATCATCTGCACCGTTAAGGGCGGCGGTATCTCGGGTCAGGCAGGTGCAATCCGCCACGGTCTCTCCCGCGCACTTCTTCAGGCAGACGAGACCTATCGTCCTCTCCTCAAGAGAGCAGGTCTTCTCACCCGTGACCCTCGTATGAAGGAAAGAAAGAAGTACGGCCTCAAAGCTGCCCGTCGCGCACCTCAGTTCAGCAAGCGCTGATCGAGACTTCAAAATGCCCCAAAACCCCGGAACCATGCGGTTTTCCGGGGTTTTTCTTTTTGTCCTGTTCTGGCTCAACCTGACCCAACCAAATCGTTTTTACCGGGGACAACTCGGGGACAACTCCCCTTTTTTCGTCTTTATGGGACAACTTCGGGGACAACCACGGGAACAACTTTTAGGCATTTGGGGGTAACAATATCGGCGCTTATCCTGCCTATCTCTTTCATTTGAAACGCTTTGTCACAACGTGAAGTAAAAAAAACCGAATAAAACCATCTTGTAGCCCTTGTGGAATCACCTAAGATTTCACAAGGGCTTTTTTGTTTTGTCCGAAAAATTTTTTTGAAGGGCACCCATAAAAACACCCCCTCTAATTCCTTACTTAGTGAAGGGGCTCTTCAAAAACTAACAGAGGTGCCGCTTCATGATCTTTGAAAATTAAATAAACAGGTCATCAAGTACCTTAATCAAACTGATGAGCCGAGCAGCATGTACGCTCCTGCGAGAATCCAGTGTTGTAAATATCGGGTTGCTCCTGATATGGCCATGACAGGTTTGAGGACAATGATACTTCCCTACGGGGCTGGCGGAGAACCCGGCAGAGGTGAGACTCCTATGAGATTGTGAAGCACACAGTCGCTTGATGACTTCCTATAGCGCAGAGGGCGTTGAAAACAAATACTGCGCTTTTACATGATCCAGAGCTTAGCTTAATGGGTCGTGAATTCCAAGAAAGGAGACTAACTATTAAATGTCAAGCCTTAAAATAAAGAAATTGCAAAAAATGCGC
>OIYS01000235.1_pt1 | contig 40911 bp, 37 predicted proteins | sample 1588271 | NCBI WGS metagenome assembly OIYS01 (sample SAMN03283286) | human gut metagenome | biome: human-associated habitat; material: feces | host: Homo sapiens | place: Peru | collected 2012 | reverse complement strand
TTTTTCTTTAATTGTTCAAATAGCTCGTTTGAAACACATAAATCAAGATCTCCAACTATTTCTCTTAATCCATATAGCAACATAGATCCACTAGATAAAATATAATATTCTGTTTTGGGTAATTCTAAAGAGTTTAGCAAATTTAATAATTCCTCTTTATTCATTTTTAAATTTCTCCTCACATAAAATTACCATTAATATAGCAAAGTATAATAAAAATAGTCAATATTGCATTCACATATAAATAGCTGAAACATAAGTATTTGTAAAATCTAACGCGAATGGTAATATAAAATAAAATTGCCTCATATATATTAGGTGAGGTGATTTAATGATAATCTTAAGTAAAAAAAGGATATATATTATGCTAAGTATGGTTATGGTAGCTGTACTTGCATTTTCTTTTAAGGTGGCAGACAGTGAAAAAACTGTGCAAACTATGTCACTACCTGTTTCAAACAAAGTTATTGTATTAGATGCTCGGTCATGGAATACCAGATGAACGGAGCTCAAAGTAGTACAGGGACAACAGAGGCAGAAACTAATTTGAAAATAGCTTTAAAAGTTCAAAACTTATTGGAGCAAAGTGGTGCAACAGTAATACTTACAAGAAGTGACGAGAACGCAATATATGATTTAGATAAAAATACGTTAAGAGAAAAGAAAATTTCTGATATTCATAATAGAGTCAAAATAGGAAATGAATCACAAGCAGATATATTTGTTTCAATACATTTAAATAAAATACCACAAGAACAATATTGGGGATGGCAATGCTTTTATAGGCAAAATGATGAAAAAAGCACAAAACTTGCAAAATGTTTACAACAAAACCTAAATGAAGCAATAGATAGAGAAAATAAAAGAGTAGCAATGAAGATAGATAATGTTTATATAATAAAGCATGTAGAAATACCAATATCAATAGTAGAATGTGGATTTTTATCTAATAAAAAAGAAGAACAATTATTACTAACAGATGAATATCAAAATAAATTGGCATGGGGAATATATAATGGAATAATGGATTATTTTGTACAATAAAAAGAATATTTTTTCCACTTTTGTAAAGAATATTAAAAACACGTATTCTTTAAGGGGTGGAAATTTTTTATGAATTATAAAATATTAAATATAAAAGGAGCATTATTAGATACACAACAATTGGAAGATTACCTAAGAAAAATAGCATCTGGACATGTATTGCAAGATAAATCTAATAAATACACATATCCAATTCCGAGATTAAAAGAAAATTTTGAATTTATAACAGAGGTATACAATCTTCTGAATGAGCACATAAAACTAAAATTGCCAATTCATCCAGCAGGGGAATGGATTTTGGATAATTTTTATATAATAGATGAAACTGTAAAAACTGTAACAAAAGAACTTACATTGAAAAAATATACTAATTTTTTAGGAATTGCAAACGGGCCATATGCTGGATTTGCAAGAATTTATGTACTTGCCTCAGAAATAGTTGCATATACAGATGGAAAAATAAATGGTAAAAATTTGGAAGTGCTATTAAAAGCATATGAGGATAAAAAAACATTAAGCATGGACGAGATATGGAATATAAACACTTTTTTACGAATGGCATTAATAGAAAATATAAGAGAAGCATGTGAGAAAATATATTCCGCACAATTGCAAAAATATAAAGTAGAGAACATAATAGAAAGATTAGTAGAAAATAAAAGCAAGGATGAATTACAATTTAAAAATATAGGAGAATATAAAACAAAAGTAATAGAACAAGGAGAAATGAAGTATCCATTTATAGAGTACATGTCATATAGGTTAAAGCAATATGGAAAAAAAGCTTATCCGTTTTTAAACATATTAGAAGAACAAGTAAACAAAATGGGAACAGAAATCTCTGAAGTAATAAAAAAAGAACATTTTGACATAGCTGTTAGAAAAGTAAGTGTTGGAAACTGTATAATAAGTATTAAAAACATAAACAGGATAAATATGATAGAGATATTTGAAAAAATAAATGGAGTAGAAGAGATACTAAAAAAAGATCCCGTAAATGTTTATAGTAAAATGGATTATAAAACGAGAATATATTATAGAAATAAATTAAAGGAAATATCAAAAAAAACAAAAATATCAGAAATATATATTGCTAGAAAATGTTTAGAACTAAGTAGTATGGAATATGAAAAGTCTAATATGGATTCCAATAATAAGAAAGCACATGTTGGCTATTATTTAATAGCTGATGGAGAACCAAAATTATTAGAAATATTACAAAATAAAAAAGTACCAAGGCAAAACAATATGCATAAAGCTAAAAAATATATAACTGCATTAGCTGTGGTTACTATAGCGTTTGCAGGTGTATATGGATTATATATAAATACTCAAATTAACAATATAGTACTTAGTCTTATTTTATCAATACTATTATTAATACCAATTGAAACAATATTTACTCAAATAGCACAATATATATTGGGAAAAACAAAAAATACTAAAATAATACCAAAATTGGATTTTAGAAATGGAATCCCAGAACAAAATGCAACTTTTGTAGTTATTCCAACAATTATTAAAAATGGAAAAAGAGTAGAAGAATTAATGCATAAACTAGAAGTATATTATATTGCCAATAAAAGTGATAACATCTATTTTGCATTATTAGGAGATTGTAGCACAAGCAGTAATGAAGAAGAAGGGTTTGACGAAGAAGTAATAAATACAGGTAAAAAAATGGTTGACATTCTTAATAAAAAGTATCCAGACGAAAAGTTTACAAAATTTAACTTTATATATAGAAAAAGAATGTGGAACGAAGGAGAAGAGGCATATTTAGGATGGGAAAGAAAAAGAGGATTACTAAATCAATTTAATGAGTATATTTTAGGAAATATTAGTAATCCATTTAAAACAAATACCATAACAAATTTAGCCAGTATGCCACCAATAAAATACATTATAACACTTGATGCAGACACTGACTTAGTCTTAAATTCAGCAAAAGAATTAATAGGAGCAATGGCACATATTTTAAACAAACCTGAATTAAATAAAAGCGAAGATTTGGTTATAGCAGGACATGCACTTATACAACCAAGAATTGGAATAGATTTAATGTCAAGTATAAAAAGTTTATATACGAAAATATATGCAGGAGCAGGTGGTGTAGATGTATATGCTAATGCTATATCAGATATTTATCAAGATAATTTTGAAGAAGGAATATTTACAGGAAAAGGGATATATGATTTAAAAATATTTTCAAAAATATTAAATAATGAAATACCAGAAAATACAATATTAAGTCATGATTTGCTAGAGGGAAGCTATTTACGATGTGGATTGGCAACAGATATTATGCTAATGGATGGGTATCCGGTTGGATACAATAGCTCAAAGTCAAGACTCCATAGATGGATTAGAGGAGATTGGCAAATTATTATATGGTTGAAAGATAAAATAAAAAATAAAAGAGGAGAAATAAAAAATAATCCATTAAACATATTATCAAAGTATAAAATATTTGATAATCTAGTAAGAAGTTTATTAGAAGTATCAAGTGTATTAACAATAATATATATGTGCATATTAGATTATTTTTATAAAATAAAAATATGGCCAATTATTACAACAGTGTTAATTGCAGTACTTACTCCAACAGTAATAGACGTAATAAATAAAATTGTATTTAAAAGAGAAGGAGAAAAAAGGCAAAAAACATTTAATAAAACTTTATCTGGAATAAATGCAAGTTTATTAAGAGGGCTATTTACACTAGCAACATTACCAGATAAAGCATATATGTCAGCAAATGCAATATGTAAAACTTTGTATAGACTAAAAGTTAGCAAAAAACATATGTTAGAATGGGTAACAGCAGAAGAAGCAGAAAAAATGGCAAAAAAAGATATAAAGTCATACTATATAAATATGGCACCAAATATAATATTGGGAATATTGGGTGTTTTGTATATATTTATTAATGCAAAAAATCCATTTAGTGCTTTAATATTTGTAATATCATTACTATGGTTAATAGCACCAGCAATTATGTGTTATATAAGTAAAGAAATAGTAGTTAATAACAAAAAAGAACTTTTAGTGGATAAAGACAAGCAATATGTGTTAGAAGTGGGGAAAAGAACGTGGCAATTTTTTAAGGATTATTTAGTAAAAGAAAACAATTATCTTCCTCCAGATAACTATCAAGAAGATAGAAAACCAAAAGCAATAAAAAGGACATCTTCTACGAACATTGGGTTAGCATTGCTTGCTGTAATATCAAGCTATGACTTAGGATATGAAACACAAAAAAATACTTTAGAGCTTTTAAATAAAATGATAGATACAATATATAATTTACAAAAGTGGAATGGACATTTGTATAACTGGTATAATATTGAGACTTTAGAGCCATTAAGACCAAGATATATTTCATCTGTAGATAGTGGGAATCTTGTTGGATATTTGTATGTAGTAAAACAATTTTTAATTCAGAACGGACAAAAAGATACTAGAATAGATGAATTGATAGAACATACAGATTTTACAAAATTGTATAACGAAAAAATGCAGTTATTTTCTGTTGGATATAATGTAGAAGAAAATATGCTTACAGATTCATATTATGATTTATTAGCATCAGAAGCAAGGCAAACAAGTTTAGTAGCAATAGCAAAAAAAGACATTGAACAAAAACATTGGTATAATTTAAGTAGAACTTTAACAGTGTTAAATAAATACAAAGGGCTAATATCTTGGTCTGGTACAGCATTTGAATATTTAATGCCAAATATAAATATTCCCAAATACCCAGGAAGCCTGCTAGATGAATCTTGTAAATTTTTAATAATGAGTCAAAAAGAATATAATAAAAAACTAAAAATCCCTTGGGGAATATCAGAATCTGCTTTTAACCTAAAAGATTTGAACAATAATTATCAATACAAAGCGTTTGGAATACCATGGTTGGGCTTGAAAAGAGGATTGGCTGACGAGATAGTAGTGGCTCCATATGCAAGTATGATGGCCATTATAGATGAACCAATAGAAGTATTAAAAAATTTAAAACAGTTAGAAAAACTGGGAATGTATAATAAATATGGGTTTTACGAATCAATAGATTATACACCAACAAGATTAAGAAAAAACGAAACAAAAGCAATAGTAAAAACATATATGGCACACCACCAAGGATTAATATTATTATCAATTAACAACCTAATGAACAATAATATAGTTCAAAAAAGATTTGTACAAAATCCAGAAATAGAAGCTGTAGATATATTACTACAAGAGAGAATGCCAGAAAATATAATAATAACTAAAGAGGAAAAAGAAAAAGTTGAAAAGATAAAATATATAGACTACGAAAATGCAACACAAAGAGAAATAACAAAGATAAATACAAAATTAAATAATGTAAATGTAATAGGAAATGATAAATATACCATAATAATGGATCAAAAGGGAAATGGATATAGTAAATATAACAATATTTTAATAAATAGATATAAATACACTGATGATGAAGAACAAGGAATATTCTTTTTCTTTAAAAATATTAAAACCAAAAGAATATGGACATCAAACTATATGAACTATCTATCAAAAGCAGATAAATACGTAATGTGCTTTACACCTGACATGAATAAAATTACAAGACAAGATGGAAATATAGAAACAATAACAAAAATATCTGTGGCGCCAACGGAACCGGTAGAAATACGAAGAATTGAACTAGTAAATCATGGAATAGAAGATGAAACAATAGAAATAACATCATTTTTAGAGCCATTGATATCAGAAAAAGAACAAGACTATGCACATAGAGCATTTAATAAATTATTTTTAGAATATGAAATTATAGAAGATACAATATTGATAAGAAGAAAATCAAGAGATAAGAGTAAATCGGATATGTTTTTAGCTGTAAACTTGTATGCGGAAAATGAAATAATAGGTGAAACAGAATTTGAGGTGGATAAGGAAAAATTTTATGGAAGAGAAGCAATAGGACTTCCAAAAACAGTAGAAAGTTCTATACCGCTGGGCAGAAATATAGGACTAACTACGGAGCCTATAGTTGCAATAAAAAATACAGTTAAAATAAAGGCAAATGAAAAAGTAGCATTTAATTTGATTATGTGTGTATCTGAAAGCAAAGAAAAGGTAATAGAGTTAATAAATAAATTTACAAATTCGGAAACTATAAAAAGAAATATTGAATTAGCAAAAGTAAAAGTTGAAGCAGAATCAAGATATTTAAACATAAAAGGAAAAGAAATAGATTTATGTCAAAAAATCCTTGGTTATTTAATATTTCCAAATCCTTTAAAAAGAATTATAAATAAAAATAAAAAAGTGATTAGTGCATATGTAAGTGAACTCTGGAAATATGGTATTTCTGGAGACCTGCCAATTTTACTTGTAAAGGTTAAAGATATTAGTGATATAGAAATATTGAAACAAGTAATAAATGTTTATGAATATTTAAGAGTTAAAAATATAAATATAGATTTAGTTATTGTAGATGAGGAACAGCATAGCTACGAAAATTACACAAGAGAAGGAATAATTAATATTATATTAAATAAGAATATGGGATATCTGCAAAATGTAAGAAGTGGAATTTTTGTATTAAATAATTTATCGAAAGAAGAAATACAAGTTTTGGAATTTAGAGCAAATTTGGTTTTAGATGTGAGCTTAGGTAAAATAGAAAGACAGCTTACAGATTTAGAAGAAGAGTATATAGAAACAATAAAACAAATAGGAGATGAAAAAATACCACAAATTGCAGAAGAACCAGAACAAATAAGAAAAAAACTAGAAGATGAACAATTAAAATACTGTAATGAATATGGAGGATTTTCGCTAGATGGCAAGGAATATAATATTAGAATAAATAAAGACAATAAACTACCAACTGTATGGAGTCATGTATTAGCAAATGAGAAGTTTGGAACTGTAGTTACAGAAAATATGGGTGGATATACATGGTATAAAAACAGTAGATTAAATAGATTAACAGCATGGGCAAACAACCCAACAAATGATATACCGTCAGAGATAATATATTTGGAAGATATGGAAAACAAAAAAGTGTGGTCATTAGGGCAAAATCCTATTCCAGATAGTAATGATTACTATATAACTTATGGTTTTGGATATGCAAATTATATGCATAAGAGTAATGGACTTATACAAAATGCAAGCATATTTGTACCATGTAAAGATAGTGCAAAAGTGCACCTGATACGATTAGAAAATATTGAACCAAGGAAAAGAAAAATAAAATTAGTATATTATATAAAACCTGTATTAGGAGAAGATGAGACTATTTCCAACACTTATCTAAATTTAGAATATAAAGAGGGGTCAAATTTACTATGCTTGGAGAATATTTCAAATGAGGATTTTAAAAATGTATTATATGTTTCAAGTAGTGAAAAAATAAATTCTTATACAGGTAATAAAGACTTTTTTATAGGAAATGGAACAATAGCAAATCCAGATGGAATTCATAAATTAGATTTAGACAGACAGAATTCTTTATGGCGAAATGGAATACTTGCAATAGAATTCCAAGTAGAATTACAGGCATTAGAAAGTAAAGAAATATCAATCGTTTTAGGAGCAGAAGAAAGTATAATTAATTGTCAAGATAATGCTTATAAATACGGAAAAATAAGTAATGTAAAAGAAGAATATAAAAAAGTAAAAGAGTATTGGGAAGATATAACAGGCAAGGTTCACGTAAAAACACCGGTAGAGTCTATGAATATATTGTTAAATGGATGGCTTATATATCAAACAATATCAGCAAGATTATTGGCGCGAAGCGGTTATTATCAATCAGGTGGTGCTTTTGGATTTAGAGACCAACTACAAGACACAATAGCATTAAAATATATAAATCCAGAAATAATGAAAAATCAAATAATAAAGCATAGTTCACATCAATTTATAGAAGGAGATGTAGAACATTGGTGGCATGATGAAACCCGGAAGAGGCATAAGAACAAGATTTTCAGATGATTTGCTTTGGCTTGCTTATATTACCGAAGAATATATAAATTTTACAGGTGATTATACAATATTAGATATTAAAACAAATTATATAGAAGGTGCAGATTTGGAAGAAGGCACAGATGAAAAATATGACAAATATTTGCCATCAAAAGAAAGTGGTACAATATATGAACATTGTAAAAAAGCAATAGAAAAAAAGATAAACTTAGGAGAAAATGACTTGCCTACAATAGGTTCAGGCGACTGGAATGATGGGTTTAGTACAGTAGGAAACAAAGGTAAAGGAGAAAGTATATGGTTAGGTTTTTTCTTGAGTGATATATTAAAAAAATTTATTCCATTATGCAAGTATAAAGGGGAAGATGAATTAGCAAAAAAATATGAGGAAATATTAAATAAATTGAAAAAAGCATTAAACACAACAGGTTGGGATGGAAGATGGTATAGAAGAGCATTTACAGACAAGGGTGAAATATTGCGGTAGTTTGCAAAATGAAGAATGCAAGATAGACAGCATAACACAAAGCTGGGCAGTGATATCAGGAGTTGGAGATAATGACAAAAAATATATATCAATGGAAAGTTTAGAAAATCATTTAATAGATAGGCAAAGTGCAATTATTAAACTATTAGACCCACCATTTAATCAAAGCAATTTAGAACCAGGATATATCAAAGCATATTTGCCGGGAACAAGAGAAAATGGAGGACAATACACACATGAGTGTTGTTGTTAGGACCATCTTTTGAAAAATATTGATACTCTTAAAAATACATATTGTTATTATTTTTGTATCAAAAGTATTTAAAAACACACCTTATTGATACAAAATCAGTGAAAAGAATAAAAAAATTATTGCATATACTAATTGATAATCTGCATATAAAATTGAAAAATATATGCAGAAAAGAATTGACTATATGCATATAATATTAGACAAAATCAAAAAAAAGCACAACAGATTACTAAAAATTTGCACAATAAATTTCTTAAAAAGTGTATATTAAAAGAATTAAAAAATGTATATCAAATTTCTTAAAAAATGTATATTAAAATCATCAAAAAATGTATATTGATATTGAAAATATATAGAATATATGGTAAAATATAGTTGTAAAGAAGGGAGCGGATGATATGTCTTTAAGAAAAGAAGAATATATAGATAGATTAGTTGACAAGAAAATAAAAGAATACTTGGAGATTTTTGGTGCAGTAAGTATTGAGGGACCAAAATGGTGTGGCAAAACATGGGCATCTTTAAATCATGCAAATAGCCAAGTACTTTTAGATAAGGATGATATTAAAGAAAAAGCAAAATTAAGTTTAGACTTGATTTTAGATGAAGAAAGACCAGAATTAATTGACGAATGGAACTTAATACCAGAGGTATGGGATGCTGTTAGAAGAAAATGTGACGAAACTACTAAAAAAGGAAACTATATTTTAACTTGTTCTACGAAATTAACAGATGAAGAACAAAAAGAAAAAATACATCATTCTGGTGCAGGAAGAATAGGTAAAATACAAATGCATACTATGAGTCTATATGAATCAGGAGATTCTACAGGAAAAGTGTCTATAGCAGACATGAAAAATGGTATTTTTAAAAATGGGTTAAATGATAAAATTACATTGCAAAAATTAGCAAATTTAATTATTCGTGGAGGATGGCCTTCAAATATTGAAACACCAGAAGACAGAATTGGAATAATACCTAGAAGTTATATTGATGCAATTTTAGATAAAGATATTAATGATGATAAAAAAAGAGATAAAAATAAAATGTCAATGTTGCTAAAAAGCTTAGCAAGAAATGAATCAACTATTGCTAACAAAAAGACATTATTAAAAGATATAGAACAATGTGGTAATGAAAAAGAGATTATAGAGAGTAGAATGACTATTGATGACTATTTAGATGTTTTAAATAGGCTTCATATAACAGAAAATCAAAATGCATACAGTGAAAACTATAGATCTCCAGATAGATTAGGCAAAGCTGTAAAAAGACATTTTACTGATCCATCACTTGCATGTAGTTGTTTAGAGTTAACAAGAGATAAATTAATAAATGATCCAAAAACATTTGGATTTATGTTTGAGGCATTAGTTGAAAGAGATTTAAGAATATATATGGATTATTTAGGAGGTAAATTATATCACTTTAGAGATAATGTTACTGGATTAGAAGCCGATTCAATATTAGAATTTAATGATGGAGAATATGCAGCAATAGAAGTAAAATTAGGATTCGGAGAAGTAAAAGAAGCAAAAGAAAGTTTAATGAATTTGTATAATAATATGACAAAAAAGCCTAAATTTATGTGTGTTATAGTTGGATTTACAGATGTTATAGCAAAAGACCCAGAAACAGGTATTTATATTGTACCAATTACAGCACTAAAACCATAGTAAATGAGGAGAAGTAGATGATATATTTCATAGCGGATACACATTTTAATCATAGGAATATAATTGAATATTGCAACAGACCATTTAAAGATACAAACGAAATGAACGAATATATTATACAAAAGTGGAATTCTGTTGTTAAAGAAAATGATATAGTTTATCATCTTGGAGATGTAGGATTTGGAACTACTGAAATGTTAAAAGAATTGGTTAGTAGATTAAACGGAACAAAAATATTATTACGAGGAAATCATGATTTTAAAAGAGGCGTTAATGGATGGAAAGAAGTAGGTTTTAGCGAAGTATATAAAAAACGAATAGAATTAGAAAATTTAGTATTAACGCATGCACCAATAGAGATAGTAGAAAAAGGGAAAATTAATGTTTTTGGACATATACATGATAAACCATTAGATGAAAGATTTAATAAAGATAACCATATATGTGTTTCTTGTGATGTTGTTGATTACATGCCACAGATGATAGAAGTTGGAAGAAAATAAAGGAGTAAATATGGGAGAATATAATGGAAAAATAAATGTATCAAAAGATTCAATGTTATTTGTAGTAAATAGTGTATTTAATCAAGGAATAAAGGAAAGTACAACGAAGGAAAATATATTAAAATTAATGCCAGCCATATATGAAAACGCAGATGATGAAGAAATAATAAAAATGTTACCATATAGAACCTATAAAGATTTAGAAAGATTAATCGACTATATAAAAACAAGTGATGATATAAAATCATTTTTCTATAAAAGAGAACACCCAGACATAAGATTTTTAGAAGAAGCAATGATTATAGTTATGAGAGCAAAGCATTTAGAATATAATTATTCACTTAATCCAGGTGTTATAGAAAAATTAACAAGATTATTTTCAGATGAAAATAAAAAAATAGCAGAGAGATATGGAAATATAGAAAATTTAACTGTAGGAATGTTATATGAATATGGAATAGTAGACTTTGATTTTTTAAGAAAACAGTTGTGTAAATATATGAATGAAATAATAACTGAGGAGGAACTACGAGACATATTCTTTACAAGAATGAATTTAAATAGATTTGTAAATGATTATAATATTAAGTGGACAAATACAAATGAAGTACAATATTTTGTTACATATTTAGATGAAGAATATTCACCAATTGATATAGGTGAAATTGCTGAAGAACAAAAAGCAAGAAAAATGAAATATAAACAATTTAGTAAGCAAGAGTTATTAAAAAGAGAAGAATATCTATATGACGAAAGAGCAAAAAAATTATACAAATTTCTAAAATCTAAAAATGACAATATATATGAATGGACATTTAAGAGACTATTAAAAAATAACGAATTAGGAATAGATATTTTAGGTGATTTATCTAATATGTGTATGTTTGCGGATGATATAGAATTAAAAAAATTTATGGATTTATTTACAGATTGGTACAATAATAGTCCTCAATATATGTTAGGTGGATATTCACCAATTGAGTTTAGAAAAACATTTAAATAAAAAGAAAAGGAGTAGAATATGGTAACATTATCTAAAATAATAGAAGGATTAGAAATGGTAGATAATATTGTTGATTGTTATTACAATCCAGAAAAAGACGAAATATTTCTATCAAACATAGGAGAATATGAAGAATTAACAGAAGATGAAATAGACGAATTATTTGAGAAATCAATAATACTTCCAACACAATATGAAATAAATGAATATCAAATAATGCTTGATTTTATAGATACACTAGATAATCTTGAAATAAAGGATAATTTACATAGACTAATACAAGGAAAAGGAGCTTTTAGAAGATTCAAAGATTATTGTTTTGATGAAAATATTATTCAAGATTGGTATAAGTATAGAGACGAGAGATACAAGGAAATTGCAATTGAATGGTGCAAGGAAAATGAATTAAAATATAAATAAAATGTGAAACAAAATCAATAAAAACAATTTAAAAAGTTTCACATTTTAAATAAGCCTTAAGAGTGAAATCTTAGGGTTTATTTTTTTGCCCTAATTTATATTAAAAACAAATAAAAAAGCCTAAAAATCGATTGTGAAGCCAATAAAAAAATGAAAGAAAGGAGAGTTATATGGGCAAGCAAAAATTAAAAGGATTATGGATTCCAGCAGAAATTTTATTAAATGCAGATTTATCAGATAAAGAAAAAATAGTATTATCTATGATTTTATATTTAAGTGATGGAAGAGGAAGTTGTTTTGCAAGTAATAAATATATAGCAAGTATTGTAAATGTAACCTCCGATAGAGTTTCAAAAATAGTAAGCTCACTAAAAGATAAAGGATATGTAGATGTTAATTTAAAATATAAAATAGATACAAAAGAAATTGAGGAAAGACAAATTATACCTATTGCAGAAAATATTAATAGGTATAGTGAAAAAGACCTAAAGGGTATAGGTAAAAATAACTATTCAGGTAGTCAAAAACAACTACACCCTATAGGTGAAAACGACAAAGATATAATAAATAATATAAAAAATAAAAATAATTATAATAAGGAATTACACATTAAAAAGAATAATAAAGCTAACTTTGAACAGCGAGATTATACTGGCTTTGACTTTACTAAATTATATGCAAATGCTGATGCTTTTTTATAAGTACAACATTTGCATATAAGAACCTGACCCACTAGCAATCAGAGATTGCTAGTGGGTACCCCAGAACCTTGTTACTTACATAATAGAAAATCAGATACTAGAGTAAAAAAACTACTTTGGAGCTGATTTTTTTATCCTAAAATTGCAAATAGCAAGTTTAGGATAAATCAAAAAATATGATGAAATATTTTTTGAAAAAGGGGTGTGGGGAAAAATTTATTTTCCCTGCCACAACAAACACTTTTAGCGATAGCAAAAAAGTGTTGTAGTTGTGTTACAAGACGAATGAGTTACAAGACGAATGAGAAAGAGCAGAATTTTAGAAATGATATGTCTTATTAGTTAGCAAGTCGAAAAAGAATTTATTTAAAGGAGGATTGTGAAAAATGAGCTATGCAATTATAAGAAACACAAAATACAAAAGAGAAAATTTAAAGGGAATATTTAGGCACAATGAAAGAAGAAATAAAAATTATTCAAATGAAAATATAGATAAAGAAAAATCATATTTAAACTATTCTCTAAAATCTCCACAATATAGTTATGAAAAAGAATTTGACAGAATAAAAGAAAAATATAATTTAAAAGGACAAATAAAAACAGTAAGTAATATAGCTTGTGAATATATAATAACATCAGATCACGATTATTTTGAAAGAATAGGGGAAGAAGAAACAAAAAGGTATTTTGAAACTGCATACAAATTTGTAGCAGAATATAAAGAGTTAGGAGAACAGTATATAATGTCTGCAAAAGTGCATATGGACGAACAAACGCCTCATATGCATTTAGTATTTTTACCAGTAGTTCATACAACAGATAAAAAAGGAAATTCTATTGACAAATTAGCTTGTAGCGAATTTTGGAAAGCAAAAGATAGTTACAGACAATTACAAGATGCTTTTTATAAGTATATGGTAGAAAATGGGTTTGACTTGCAAAGAGGTTTGCCAAAAGAAGAAACTAATAGAGAGCATTATTCTGTTGAAGAATATAAGAAAATAACAAACTTTAAACAGACTAAAGAAATTTTAAATAATATGAAATTAGAATTACCAGATATTCCAGATATAACAGATATAAATATAAACAGATTATCAAAGAAAAGAGATGAAAAAATTTTAGAAGAAATTATAAAACCAAAAGATAATGTAATTCAAAATTTGTATCAAGATAATATGAATTTGCATATGCAATTATCAAGACAAGCACAGGTTATAGAAGAAGCAGAAAAATACCAAAAAGAAAGAGAGAAAATAATAGCTGATAATGAAAAATTGCATAATGAAGTAGATAATATTAAAGCAGAATATAATAAAAAAGAATTTGATATGGAATGGAAATATACTAATAAAATCAATAAACTAGAGAAAGAAAATAATTTTCTACACAAAGTAGTAGATAGATTTAAAGAAACTATTGATATATTTATAACTTGGATTTGCAAAAAGTTTGATATGGGTGCAGAAAATAATTTGATTAGAGATTTTGAACGAGAAAATAATATAATGTTAGATGCAGAGAAACAAATAAAACACGAAGAAAGAGAAAAAGATTTAGAGATGGAAAGGTAGTAAATAAACGATAATGAAATTATTTAAATTATTGAAAATTTTTCATTTTTATGGTATATATATTTTGAGATATAATGAAGATATTAAAGAAAGTAAAGAACAAGAAGATGGTGAAAGATAATAAATATAAATTTGAGAAGAGCAAAACATTATATAATCTTTTTGAGAAATGCAGTATATAAACAATATTTAGATGAAAATAAAATATAATAATATTATTGATTTTTAATTGTAGATTGGAGATAAAATGGATTTAGAAATAAAAAAACTAATAGATAATGGAACTATAATATTAGGAAAAATAATACAAGAAAATGGAATAGTTAGATTTGAAAGAGTTGATCCATCACAAATAGAAAGTATTCCAGAAGATGAAAGAGGATTTGCAACATCATCTATGGGAAGAGCTATCTTTACAATTGATAAAGATGGTTCAATTCATAACTTTAAAGGTGTTGATTCACATTTATCTACATCGGAGTTAGGTCCAATGGACTTGGTAAATGCAAGATCTATTGAATATGTTCCAAGAACAGATGGATATAAAGTTAGTGCAGTAGTTTTTAATAACAAAAAACCAGAAATTAGAATTAATGGAACATCTCCTTTGGAAGATATAGAAATTGAGGGAGATATAAATAAAAAATTAACAGAAATGGGAATAAAAGTTCCTACTATTAGTTATATAAGAGAAATACCACAAGATTATAGTATAAAATATGGTCTTCCAATTAAAGTAGATGGTAGTCTAGATGAGTTTAAATCTGATTATGCAATTGAAGATGATGAACGAAAAAAGAGATTGGGAGAAATTTATGGTAGTAGATATTCGCAAGAGTTAGGAGAAAATCAAAGACCAGAAAGTATGAGAGAATATTTGCAAAGAATAGGCTTTTTATCATCTCCAGAGGTTCAAGCAAATATAGAATCATTGGGGTATTCGATGCAAGATTTTATTGAGGCAGTAGATAGCTCTTATTCAAGAGGTCAAAGATATGGTCAAGCAGAAAGAATTATGGGTAGTCCTTTTAGAATTTCAGATTTAGAAACTTGTTTAGCAAATGGTAACACAGAACAACTACAAACTATAATGGACTTTTCAGAAAAGCAAAATGGTAATTTTACAGAGCAATTAGCAGAAGTTTTTGGAAAAAACATAGCTACACTTATGAGCAATGGTTGGGAATGTGAAAACTTAATACATAGACAAGACTTTTCGCTTACAGGAGAATTTTGCGATGATTCATATTTTGATATATTTGAAAAACAAGCAGAAATGAAAGAAAAGTATAAAACAGAACCATACAAGGCAGATGCATTAATGGGCGAAATAAGACGAAAATATACAGGACAAGTTATGCATATTGCATCATGTATTAAAGTTGTTCAAAGTGCTATGTCGATGACAGGCAAAAGTCAAGAACAAATTGATAGCATATTAGAAACATTTGTAGGAAGTTTTGCTAATAATTTAGATTTACAAAAAATTGGACAGTTATTTCAAATTGATGAAAATTCTGTAGAAGAAACTTTTATGAGTGAATTTAGAGTAGGACAAAATTGGACAGAGAAAATGGCTGGGCAAGATCGAAAAGAAGGTTTAGTTATGGATGAGGCAATATATAATTCACATATTGGAAATGAAGAATTTTATGCTAAAGTTTCTGAAATGATTACTGAAAGAATAAGGGCTAGACAAATTCAAAAAGGTAAAGACGGATTTACAGATTGCATAGAAGATGATAAAACAAGGTTATCTTATATGCAAAATGCTACTAGAACAACTAGAAATAATGTATTAGGAGATGTTAATATAGAACATACTAATGATGAACAAAATTTAGAATAGAGGTTAAAAATGGTTAGTGTAAAAGATGCAAATGCAATGGCAGAAGTTATTTATTATTTAAAAGGAATAAGACAAGAAGATGTAGATAAAATACCTAAAAAATTCATACAATTTCTTAATGAAAATGCTTCAAAAGAATATATATGCAATTTCGATTATAAGAAACCTTTAAAAGAACTAAATATCCTTGATGAAACAAGAGGTATTATAGGAATGATATGCTATAATTATTGGTGTGTTACAGAACAACAAAAGGAACTATATTTAAAAAGGTTAAGTCAAAACGAGCAACAATACCAAGAAATTTTACACGAAAAATACAATCCTGATAATTTATTTAAAAATTGTAAGCAAGAATCTGTAGAAGAAACACAACATATTGCTAATGAGGTTGCTATGGTCGAATATAAAGAATCAGTATTTAAAAGATTTATCAATAAAATAAAGGGTATATTTCATTTAGGATAAGGAGCAATTTAAGGAATGAAAAAGATAATAGATTTAATTGCACCATCAGGTGCAAAAAAAGATGAAAAGTTAATAAATTACATAAGAAAAAAACATATAAAAAATAATTTAATTACTAATATATGCTTTATATATGGTCAAGAAAATGAATATAAAAACCATTTTCAACCTTCTGCTAACGAATTAAGAAAGTTGGTTTTTGAAATAAACCATAAAAATACGATATACTTTCTAGCTTCCTTCTTTTTTGATTTAGATAGAGAAAATTATCTTAAACTGATGGAAGATATGTGCAAAAACGATATTCAAGTTTTTAAAACAGATCAGAAAAAAGAACATATTACAGATAATACTAATTGGCTTGATAAGTATTGTAATTTTATTACATTGGAAGATATAGAAAATGAATGATATCATTAGAAATGACAAGCTATAAGTAAATTATAATTGTATGTTTATAGTATTTTTTGTATGTAACAATATGTAACGATATTTTAGGCATAGGGTTATAATAATGTAAAAATTAGAAAGGTTTAAAATATATAATGGAAAAAATATTTAATCCAGTACAGAGTTATTTAGATGAAATAAATAAAATTGAGATTCCCAATGATGAAAAAAATATATTAGACTTTTTAGGTTCTTTAGATAGTAATTTACAAAAAAGTTATTTAAGCTTTATACTATCGCAAAGCCATATATTTGACAGCATGACAGTTATATTAGATACTTATACTCATAAAGATTTTTACAATAATGCAGGTTATAGTGATAGGACAGGAAAAGTTGTACCTAAATTAGATAAAGATGGTAGAGTTTATTATGAAGAATATACTTCTTCTGATTCCACTGATAAAGTTTGCAAAACAATTTTAAAATCTTTACAAGGTGACAATAAATCAGCATGGGAAAAATTCGTAGAATATGTAAAAAGCGTTTATGAACCTAGTAAAATGGATATATATAATAATCCTCAATTGAGTCAATTGAATCAAGATGTTATAGAAGATTTTGTATTATTGAGTAGTGAAATGATAGAAAATGATCGTCTAAGAGATAAAATTAGTGGACTAAAGAATAAACCTGTAAGACAAGATAAAGGATTTATAAATAGAATGAAAGGATTCTTTTTACAAAGAAAAAGAGATAAGGAAATAAGCAGAAAAGAATCTATTTTACAAGATGACAGCAATTTCTCTGAAAAGGCTCTTGCTTTAATTGAAAAGTATAAAGGAAATAAAAATGTATCTAATGTGATGAGAAATCAGCTTGAATTTGCAGAAGGTCTTATTAAAGCAGGTTTACCAAAAGAAACTTTTATGAATGTATTAAATGGATTAGGTCGTTGCACGGAATCTTCTTCATATTGTAATTATAGAATTTTTAATATGTTAAAGCAGTTATCAATTAATGCTACAATAGCTAAAGAATTATATTCGCCAGAAATTTTATATGCCAAAAGCTTTCAAAATATGACTAAAAATATAAGGAAATTGCTTGCAAAAAGCGATTTGAAAGAAAATTCACCAATTACAACAGAATATAGAACTAAACCTTTAAGAAATGCATTATTAGCTAGTGAAGATATATCAAATGTTCTAAAAGGGAAGGATTTATCTCAAAAAGAAATTCAAGCTAAGATGGTTGAATATGATGAAGAGTTTAAGAATATTTTAGAAGAAGAAAATGCCGAAACTTATATAAAACGTTGTACAGATTTAATGATGAAATTCGTCTCAACTCATCCATTTGATGATGGTAATGGAAGAACTTCTAGAATGTTACTGCAAGCAATGCTTGCAAGAAGAGGCATAATATTTCCATCTAATATAGATAATTATTTTGAAAGACAATCTGGAACAGATTATTCTATTATGGAAGATAGTTGTTTAAGAACGGAAGATTATACACAAATGGAAAATTATATAGTAGAAAGGGCAATAATATTTAATAATGGTGAATTAGTATTAAATGATGAACCATTGACTTTTGAATATGAAGATAGACAAAGTACTGTAGAACAATTGCAATCAAGATAAAATTTATAATTGTATAAATAATTATTACAATTTCCAACAATAAAAAAATATATAAAAACCTGTGTAAATGTAAATTTATACAGGTTTTTATAAGGAACAACTAAGTATTCTTTGTACTATTGATCCATTTTTCAAATTCTTTTGGGGTAATTTCTTTATTTAGATATTTTTGTTTCATTATAGCTCCATCTTTTTTATATTTTTCAAATCTTTCGATTGCTGTATCAGTTCCATAATGAGAAACAGAACTTGCAAGCGACATATAGCGTTTTCTATATTTATCTAAAAATTTATCCTCTTTTAGTGATTTTTTATAAGCTAATTCTTTTCCGATTTGTCTACAAGTTTTGCCTGTATTTTCATATTCTACATCACAATATTTAGTTTCTTTTAAATTTGATGGAACAAAGTAATATCCACAATTTTGGCATTGTCTTATAGTGTTATGATTATCAGACATAAATTCTTTAAACATAAGAGCTATTATTGCTAAAATATTTTCGCTTTCAAAATAGTATGGAATATTATATTTGCTAATATCTATGTTTTCAAAAAGCAAACTAAAAGTTTCAAATTGTATATTTAATTTTTCCATAAATCCATTTATTTCAGTTTCATTATATTTCATTGATTTATCTTCATAATATTTTTTCTCTTCTTGTATTATATTTTGTATATCTTCTTGAGTTAGTTCTAATTTATCATCATATCGCCTAAAGAAGTTGGTATCATATGGTAATCTTAGATTTTTTAATAAAGTATATTTAAGATATAAAAATTCTTCTTTATATTCTTTTACAATTCTATCAAGTTCTTTATTAAATTCAGAAAATGAAAGTTTTAAATGTGTTGATGAGTCTTGATTTGCCTTCTTAATTTTAGGATATTTTCTATAATATAAGTTTTCAAAACAAAACCAAAAAACAAAAGATCTGCAATCTTCATCATCTTCAAAATCTGTATTTAAAAATATGAGTAGAAAAGAACCTATTGCATCAATCATATGCTCAGTGTTATATGATGAAAAAAATATTTTTTTACTTTTATCATAATACATATGTTTAAAAACAAAAAGCTCTAGTCCTAAATTCTTGTCAAAAGCCAGCTTAAAACTCAATTTTAACACCTCCACATCAAACAACCTAAAATTAATGAAAAATTTTTTGAGATTGTACAGTGTGAATTTTAAAAAATCGCACTTATAATGTATACAACACTTAATTGACATAATTTTACTACAAAAAGTCGAAAAAGTCAAAAAATGGAAATGTACATTGAGAATTAAATAGTAGTTACAAGCACGAATAATGATACTTTCGTCTGGCTAACGTGATGTAAAGGGGCGATTCTGTAAAGCAGGAATGAGGGCAAATCTCATATGGGAGCGAATCCACTTGTAGCGGTATAAAATTCTAAAATTTGGAAAAAATAAAACAAGAGGAGTGAGACTATTGGAACAAAAAAAGAAATATAAGAAAAAAAATAATTTTAAGATAAATGTATTTTTTAATGAAAAAGGAGAAGCATTGGAGAAAGTTATTGAAAGAGCATTTGGAAATTATTGTTTGAAAACAGCTAAGAAATAAATGAAATAATGGTATTTGATGAGATAATATGGTATAATGTTTGCAAGAGTATCAATATTATCTCATATATTTTTATAGCAAAAAGGAGGTAGAAGTGAGCTATATAATAATGAATAATATTGATTATTATGACAATAACAAGGTTCCGGGGAACCCACTCATAGCCAAAGGCTATGGTAGTGGGTCGGGTTCTTATAAAGTAGGTATATACATTAGACTTTCAAGAGAAGATGAAGAAAAAGAAAAGTATCAAGAAAGTGAAAGTATTGGTAACCAAAGAACTTTGCTAATGCAATATATTAGACAAAATAAATTGAGTTTTATATCCGAATATGTTGATGATGGAGTAAGTGGTACAAGTTTTGATAGACCAGGATTTAATAAAATGATTGCAGATATTGAAGCACGGAAAAATAAATATGGTTGTAACAAAAGATTTATCAAGGCTTGGAAGAAACTATGTGCAATCAGGATTATATATTGAAAATTATTTTCCAGAACATGAAGTAAGATTTGTTGCAATATTAGACAATATAGATACTGCTTATGATAATTCAAATAATGATATAGCACCATTTAAATCAATATTAAATGAAATGTATGCAAAAGATACATCTAAAAAAATAAATAGTGTTTTACAATCAAAGAGAAAACAAGGAGAATATTTAGGAACAGCACCGTATGGCTATAAAAAAGATCCAGAAAACAAATACCATTTAATAATAGATGAAGAGGCAGCAAATGTTGTAAAACTAATATATGAAAAATATTTAGCAGGTTTTGGTACAATGCAAATTGCAGATTACTTAAGTAAAAAGAAAATTCCAATTCCATCAGATTATAATAAAAGAAGTAGAGGAGCAAAATCTTTAACTTATGGTTTATGGCAACAATCTACTGTAAGATTTATTCTTTCAAATGAAATATATACAGGAACAGTTATACAAGGAAAAAGAAAGAAAGTAAGTTTTAAATCTAAAAAATTTATTAACTTACCAGAGGAAGATTGGGTTAAGGTAGAAAATATGCACGAGGCAATAATAAGTAAAGAAGATTTTGAAAGAGCAAAGAAAGTAATTAATTCAACAAAGGGATCAAGAGTAGTTCAAAATGATTATTTATTTAAGGGATTACTTAGATGTTATGATTGCAAAGGATATATTGGAATAAAAAGTCCAGATAAAAATGGAAATATTTATGGCAGATGTCAAAGATATGGAAGGTTTGGAAAATTTGATGTATGTTCGCCACACAATTTTAATTATCAAGTTTTTGAAGAACAAATGCTAGAAGTTTTAAGAGAAGTTTGCAAAGAATACACCAATACAAAAAAACTAGAAGAAATTGCAAAACAATCTAAATCAAAGCAGTCTGAAGAACTTTGTATAAAAAAGCAAATAGATTCCTTTAAAGAAACAATTGAAAAAGAAACTAGAAAGCTAGAAGTAATGTATGATGATAGATTAGCAGGAATTATCACACTTGATGAATATATGAAAAATGCAAATAGAATAAAAGAGTGTGTAAAAGGATATGAACAAAGCATTAAAGAGCTTGAACAAGAGATATCTGGAGAAAATGATAAGACAAAAAGTGAAAGTAGATTAGATAATTTAATAGAAGAATTTCTTCAAATGGAAAAACCAAATAAAGAGATAATTAGAGAATTTATAGAGAAAATTGAAATTCATAGTGACAAGCAAGTTGATATATATTTTAACTTCAAGCCACTACAAGAATTAAATAATAATTTTATATGTGCTAAAAAAAGTTATGAGAAAAAGGTGGGTTAATTTTGAAGATAATTGCATTTGGCGTTGTTACACTTCGCTTGAAATGTAATCAACATACAATAGTATGCCTCATACATTTCAAACTCGTGTGCCTAGCCAAATATCAATTCTTTTCAAAATTATAGTGATAAATAAAAAAGTGGCGATAAGAGCAATACACTCATGCAGCTGTATGGGTAATAATTGCAGAGGCTTTATTAGGATTTGGAGATAAAGCAGGAGAATTATTTAGAATGATAAATCCAATAGAACATGCAAGAACTAAGGAAATGGCTAATAAATATAAAGTAGAACCATATGTTGTAGCAGCAGATGTGTATGGACAGGAGAATTTAGCAGGAAGAGGAGGCTGGACTTGGTATACAGGATCAAGTAGCTGGATGTATGAAGCGGGATTAAAATATATACTAGGATTAAAGATTGAAAATGGAGAATTAAAAATAGAACCATGTATACCAAATGACTGGGAAGAATATAGCATAAAATATAAAACAGGTAAAAAAGTATATAATATAAAAGTAACAGAAAAAGGAAAAAATATTTCAATTAATGTAATAGGTGATTAAGGAAAAAAACTGCCGACTAAAATGTCGGTAGTTTTTAATTATTCTGAATCCATAATTATTGTAACAGGCCCATCATTTAAAAGAGTAACTTTCATATCAGCTCCGAAGATACCAGTTTGAACAATAGGAACTTGTTTCTTACATTCATTTACAAAATATTCATATAAAGAAACTGCAATGTCTGGTTTAGCAGCATCAGAAAAAGAAGGTCTATTTCCACTTTTCTTGCAATCAGCATATAATGTAAATTGTGAAATTATTAGTAATTCACCAGATACTGCTTGAAGAGACAAGTTCATCTTGTCATTTTCGTCATTAAATATTCTTAAATTAATTAATTTTTTTACAAGATAATCTACATCTTGCTCAGTATCAGAATCTTTTATACCCAATAGTACCAAAAATCCATTATGTATTTCTCCCACTATTCTAGAGTCTACACTAACACTGGCCTCAGTGACTCTTTGTATTACTAACTTCATTGACTAATCAACTCCTAAACTTTTTCTTAAATTATAAAATAATAAATATGAATTGTCAAAAATTTGCATTAACTGAATAAAGCTTTGTGTTTCAGTGTTTTAAATGTATAACATATTAAACAGCAACAAAAAAATAAAAAAAATTTTAAAAAATACTTGCATTTTATAAAAAGATATATTAAAATTCTAATTGAAGTGGAGAGAAGTGGTAAAAAGTGGTTTAAAATGTTATGGAGGTGAAACAAAGTGCTTATTGGTGAGTATGAACATTCTCTAGATGTTAAAGGCAGATTAATATTACCAGCTAAAATTAGAGAAGACATGGGAGATAAGTTCATAGTAACAAAAGGATTAGATGGGTGCTTGTTTGGTTTCTCTCAAAATGAATGGACAAACTTTGAAGAAAAATTAAAAACACTTCCACTTACAAACAAAAATGCAAGAGATTTCGTGAGATTTTTCTTATCTGGTGCAACAGAATGCGAAATTGACAAACAAGGTAGATTTCTAATAACAAGTAATTTAAGAGAATATGCTACATTAGAAAAAGATGCAATAATAATTGGTGTGGGCACTAGAATTGAAATTTGGAACAGAGAAAAATGGAAATCTTATAACAGTGATGAGAATATTTCTGCTGATGAAATAGCAGAGAATATGACAATGTTAGGTATATAAATTGCAAAAGTTTATATAAATCAAACAAAAGACAAATTATTGAAATACAAAAGAAAAAATTAAAAAAGTACAAAAGATAAATTTAACTAAAGAAAAAATTTTACAAAGGATAAAGCAAAGCAAATTTGCACAAATGAAAAAAACAAAAGAGGATTTTACAAAAGATAAAAATTAGTACACAAAAGAAAAAATGTTAAATTACAAAAGAAAAATAACAAAAGAAGAAAGTAATAATATACAAAAGCAAAAAGTACAAAAGATAAATATATAATTTGTACATAGGATAAAAATAATAATATACAAATGAAAAGCATTTGTAAAATATATACAACACCAAAGAGAAAAAAATAAAATACTAAAGAAAAAACTATAAAAGATGTGGACAGTTGGTATTTTGCATAAAATACCAACTATTCGCGTATAAAATGAAAGCAGAGGTTTATTTGCCATGGAATTTAAGCATAATCCTGTATTACTTAAAGAATGTATAGAAGGATTAAAGATAAAGCCAGATGGAATATATGTAGATGGTACTCTTGGTGGTGGAGGGCATAGCAAAAAAATATTAGAAAATTTATCTGAAAATGGTATACTGATAGGAATTGACAGAGATATGGATGCATTAGAATCTACAAAAGAAAAGCTAAAAGAGTACTCAAATGTTAAATATATACATGCAAATCATGATGAGATTAAAGAAGTATTAAAAGATTTACAAATACAAAAAGTAGATGGCATATTGTTAGACCTAGGAGTTTCTTCATATCAATTAGATGAAAAAGAAAGAGGTTTCAGTTATTTAGGCAGTAACGAATTAGATATGAGAATGGATAAAAGTCAGCAGTTAAATGCTAAAATTGTTGTAAATACGTATCCAGAAGAAGAGTTGGCAAGAATCATATACGAATATGGAGAGGAAAAGTTTTCTAGAAATATAGCAAAAAATATATGTGCTCAAAGAAAAAACAAGGAAATAGAAACAACAGAAGAGTTAGTAAATATTATAATAAAATCTATACCACTATCAAAGCAAAAAGAAGGACATCCTGCTAAAAGAACATTTCAAGCAATAAGAATAGAAGTTAATAATGAGATAAAGCCATTATATAAATGTATTTTAGATTGCATTGATACTTTGAATGAAGGTGGAAGACTAGCTGTTATAACATTTCACTCTTTAGAAGATAGAGCAGTAAAAAATGCATTTACAGAGGCAGAGGGAATTTGCAAATGTCCAAAGGATTTACCATACTGTGTATGCGGAGCAAAATCGTTTGGCAAAATAATAACAAAGAAGCCGATACTTCCAACAGAGGAAGAGCAAAGAGAAAACTCAAGAGCTAAAAGTGCAAAATTAAGAATATTTGAAAAGAAAATATAATTTTCAAAAGGTAGGTGAGAATATGCCAAATAGTAGATATGGTGGATATCAATACGAGACAAGCCCGAGAAAACTAAAACCAGAATATAAACCAAATAAAAAAGAAGACGTTAAAAAGAAATCTACAACGATAAATAAAAACAAAGTAAATAAAAAGAACAAAAAGAAAAAGCATTTAAAACCACAAACTAAAATTGTAACATATGTTGTGTTAGGTTTTGTAATACTATTGGCAATAAGTTATAGGAACTCACTTATAACAGAAAGATTTAGCAAAAAGGAGCAAATGAAAAGCGATTTGGCTGTAATAGAAAAAGAAAACCAACAGTTAGAAGTTAATATACAAAACAGCCTAAATTTAAGTAACATTGAAAAAGCAGCAAAAGAGAATTCGGGAATGAAAAAGTTAGATTCAACACAAAAAAGATATGTTAATCTACCTAAAAAAGATTATGTGGAACCTGCCAGCGAACAAGTAATAATAGAAGAAGAAAAAAATTGGTTTGAAAAAGTGGTAGAGCTTTTAACAGAAAAAATATTTTAGAAAATTACTATATTTTGAGTATATAGTAATTTTTTTGCGTTTAAGTCCTATTTAGAATAAATTGGAATAATATTATTATAATCATAAGTTAGAGAGGGAATGTGATTAATAATGAAGAATAGGCGAAAAATAAAGAAAAAACAAATAAAAGCTTGGAAAAATCAAAAAGTGAATATAAGAGAACTCGAGAAGTTAGTAAAAAAAGAGCAAAGGAGAAAATATAAAGCTGAAGTAAAAGAAACTAAAATAAAAGCAGAAGAAAAAGTGAGTGATTTGGGGAGAAAAAAGCGAATGAGAAATGCAATACTTGTTTCTACAATAACTTTCATTGCTTTAATATGTAGAATAGGTTGGATACAGTTTGTTATGGGCTCGGAATTGCAATCTATGGCATATGTACAACAAACATTAGATAGAAGTGTTAATCCTAAAAGAGGAACAATATATGATGCAACTGGTAAAAATATTTTGGCTATATCTAGTACAGTAGAAACTGTAACCGTAAATCCAACAAACATTGCAAAAGAGGACAAGGAAAAAGTTGCAAAGGCATTAACTGAAATTTTTAACTTAAATTATGAAACCATATTAAAAAGAGTAAGCAGAAGAAGTTCGATAGAAACTATTGTAAAAAAAATAGACAAAGAAAAAGCTGATGAACTTAGAAAGTGGTTAAGCGACAATAATATAACAAAAGGAGTAAATATAGATGAAGATACCAAAAGATATTATCCTAATAACAATTTGGCTTCACAAGTAATAGGGTTTTGCGGCTCTGATAATCAAGGATTGGATGGGATAGAAGCAATTTATGAAAAGGAATTAAAAGGAGAAAAAGGCAAGATTAATAAAATAATAGATGCAAGGGGAGGCGAAATTGCAAAAGAAGGTGAAAACTATGTTAAAGCAATAGATGGAAATGATTTAATATTAAGCATAGATGCAACTGTGCAAGGAATAGCAGAGAAATATTTAGCAGAAGCATGTATAGACAACAAATGTACAGATGGCGGAAATATAATAATAATGAATCCACAAACAGGGGATATTCTAGCAATGGCAGGTTATCCAAACTATAATTTAAATCAACCTTATCAGGCTAATACAGAAGAACTAAAGGCAAGTTGGGAAATGTTAGCACAGGGGGAAAAAACAAAGGCATTGCAACAAATGTGGAGAAATAAAGCAGTATCAGATACATATGAACCAGGATCTACATTTAAACTTATAACAACTTCAGCAGCATTGGAAGAAGGATTAACAAGCGTAGATAAAGAGGGCGAATTTTGCTGTACAGGGGGAATAGAAATAGCAGGAGTTAGAATTAAATGTTGGAGATATTATAGACCGCATGGCTCAGAATCATTAAGGCAAGCTCTAATGAATTCGTGTAATCCAGTATTTATAGGGTTAGGACAAAAAATTGGAGTTTCAAAATATTATACGTATTTGAAAAAGTTTGGACTATTAAAAAGAACAGGAATAGATTTACCCGGAGAGGCTGGAAGTATTTTCTTAAAAGAAGAAAAAGTTGGTCCAGTAGAACTTGCAACAATAGCATTTGGTCAAAGATTTGAAATAACACCATTACAGCTAATAACTGCAGTATCAAGTATTGCTAATGGGGGAACATACATAAAGCCAAGAATTGTAAAGAAAATAATAAACAGTCAAACTGGGGAAACAACAGAAATACCGACTAAAAGGGAAGAAAGAGTGATATCGGAAGAAACAGCTAAAAACGTATTAAGTATGATGCAATCTGTTGTAGAAGATGGAACAGGAAGAAATGCACAAGTCGAAGGTTATAACATAGGAGGGAAAACAGGAACATCAGAAGATGGGGTAAATACAAATAAATATGTAACATCTTTTATGGGAGTAGGACCAACAACAAATCCACAAGTGGTAATACTTGTAACATTATATAACCCAACAGGAGAAGGAGGACACCAAGGAGGTGCTGTTGCTGCACCAGTTGGCGGAAAGGTATTGTCAGAAGTTTTACCGTATTTAGAGGCGCAAAAAGACAATGTTATGGAAGAAGACGAAAAAAAGGATGTTGAAGTTCCAAACATTGAGGGACTAACAATAGAGGAGGCAAAGGAAAAATTAAAAAAAATAAATTTGGATTTAGAAATAGAAAATGAAAAAGATATTGTAAATACAGATATAATAACAAGACAAATCCCTAAATCTGGAATAAAAGTAAAAGAAGGAACTAAAATAATGGCGAATGTGTAATAAAAGACTTCAAGTATGTTATAACTCACATAAATTAACTCATATAAAATTGAGAACGCATATGAAGCGTTAAAAAGCCAAAATGTGAGAGTGGAGTATGAAAAAGGATATAACCGTATAGAGAAAGATGAAAATGACGAAATATTATTAAATCAAGCAATAGAAAAAGCAAGTAAAAGTAAAGAGGTGGTGCTATTTGTTGGACTGACGGAAAACTATGAATCAGAAGGTGTTGATAGAAATAACATAGATTTGCCTAAAAATCAAACAAGACTAATAAATTGACACTATCAAATTCCTTACCAGTATTGATTTTCGTTGTATTTCGAGGTATAATATATATATATAATTTACCTAAGAGATTAAACAAAAGTGATCAAAATGGAGGTACATAAATGCAAAAAAATACCAAGCAAATGGGAAAAACAAAAAATTTTGATTTTACTCTTGAACCAGGGAAAATGAAATCTAGCAGAATAAGCATGAATAAAGGAACAAGCTTAATTACAGTTATTACAATATGTAGCCTTAATTCAAGCTATAATTATGTAGTACAAATGATGAATTCACTAATTAATCAAACATTTCCTTATTGGGAATGGATAATAGTTATTAACGACAACAAGTCAGATATCATAAATTTAAAAAATATAGATAAAAGAATAAAAACAATTGTATATGACTATGAAACAATTGCCAAAGCAAAAATTGAAGCTATAAAAAACAGTTCAACAGAATTAATTTTTAATTTTGAAGAAAATGATTTATTAAATGAAACAATGCTAGAATGTGGCTTTTTTGCTATGATGCTTAATTATGATGCAGATTTTTCATATTCGAGAGTAGTTGAATTTGGAAAAAAAGAATTGCTAATTAACAATAAGCTAAAAATTATAGATGAGAAGAAGAAAAATATTATTGCTCCAGGGATATTTATAAAAAAACAAAAATTTTTGGAACTTGAAAAATACGAGAAGATAACAGATGATTTGCCAAGACAATGGTACACATGTATAGAACTTCTTAGCAAAAAAGCTGTACCACTTAAAATGGAGTTTTATGGATATTGGCATAGGAATTTAAATGCAAAAAAACAAGATGAAAAAATTACTCCTGAGATGCAAGAAGAAATAGACAAAATAGATGATAAACTAAATACAATTCAATTTGACAATAATTATGAAGTAGATTATAAAAATATTCCTACTATTATTGACTTAAAAAAGCCACCGGTAGTTCCTGCAGATGGGAAAAAAAGAATATTATTTATTTTACCTTGGACGGCAATAGGTGGTGCAGAGATATTCGATTTTAATTTAATAAAGGGATTGAAACAAAAGAATTATGAAATTAGTGTAATAACAACACAGAAAACGGAACATGACCTAAGACAAGAAATAGAACAATATGTGGAAGAATACTTTGATTTATCTACTTTTTTGAAAAAGAAAGATTGGGCCTCATTTATAGCATATATTATTAAAAGTAGAAGAATTAACCTTGTTTTCTTTTCAAATAGTTATTATGGATATTATGCATTACCATGGCTAAAGTGCCAATTTAAAGAAATTCCTTTTGTTGATTATATACACTCAGAGAATTGGACATTACGAAATGGTGGAAAGCCAAAAGATTCTAATGCAGTAGCAGATTATTTAGATGCTACATATACATGTACAGAATATTTAAAAAACTTAATGTACAAGACAATGAAAAGAAATGTGAAAAATGTAAAAACTGTTTATATTGGAACAGATACCGATTATTTTAATCCAGAATTCGAGTCGGAAAAATATGATGAACTAAAGGAAAAATATAAAGGGAAAAAGGTAATTTTACTTCCATGCAGAATTGTACATGCTAAAAGACCAATTTTTGCGATAAATGTAATAAAGAAATTGGCTGAAATTCGTGATGATGTAAGATTAGCGATTGTAGGAGATGGTGTCGCATTAAAAGATGTAAAAAATTATATAATAGAAAATAATTTACAAAATATAGTAGAATGCTTTGGATATCAAAAAGATGTTAGACCATTTTATAAAGTTGCATCAGCCACAATTATTTGTTCTTTACAAGAGGGATTGGCTCTTGTGACATATGAATCAATGGCAATGGGTGTACCAGTTGTTTCTGCTAATATTGGAGGACAAAGTGAATTAATAGATGAAGAGTGTGGAGCATTGGTACCAGTTTATCAAAAACTAGAAGAACAATTAAACTTTAATTATTCTGATGAAGAAATTGAAAAATATGTAACAAAATTTCTTGAAATATTTGATAAACTAGAAAACACAGATATAAAAGAAAAATGTAGAGAAAAAGTAGTAAATGGCTTTTCAATTTCTAAAATGATAAATACAATGGATAAAGAATTTACAAGGCTTATAAAAAGTGGAAGTAAAATTGATAAAAATTTATTAAAAAATGTTGAACTAGCTGAAAGATATTTATTAGTGCATGGTGTATTAGAAAGTAAAGATGAGAGAGAAAAAAGATGAATGATATTATTAGTATAATTATTCCAATGTATAATGCAGAAAAATTTATAGGTAGGCTATTAAATTGCCTGAAAGAACAAACATATAAAAATTTAGAAATAATAATTGTAAATGACGGCTCTACGGATAATAGCCTTGAAATAGCAAAAAAATATAAAAAAGAAGATAAAAGAATTAATATTATAGATATTGAAAATAATGGAGTAGGAAATGCTAGAAATGTAGGAATAAAAGGAGCAACGGGAAGATATATAACATTTCTTGATGCAGATGATTATATAGAACATAATATGTATGAAAAAATCATAAAAAAAATGGAAGAAACAAATGTAGAATTATTACGTTGTAATTTCATAAAAGAAGACGAAAAAGGAAATATAATTAAATCAAATAATGATTTATTAGACTTATCAAATAAAATACTAGATAAGAGTGAAATAAATAATAAACTTTTATTAAATATTTTTGAAGACAAGCTCCCTACATATGTATATTTACTATTTGCAAAAACAGAAACAATAAAAAATAAACTTGAATTTAGAACAGATATTAGAATGATGGAAGATTTAATATTTTGTCTAGAATTATATATGAATATTAAACAAATATATTTATTTGACTTTAAATGTTATCATTATGTAAGATATGGCGAGAGTAGTACAAGAGCGCGTAAAAACCTAGTTAGAAATTATTATGATACGTTGAAGGTAATAGATTTTTTAGAAGATTTACTAAGCAAAAAAAATATTGCTGAAGATATATTTTCTACAATTTATACCACATATTCAACAATATTAATAAAATATATTCTAAGAACATTTCAAAAAGATGATGAGTATAGAATTTCATATGATGAAATGGTAAATTTAATAAAAAATACAGGAGCTATAAATATAATGAAGAATGCAAACTTTGTTAGAGAAGACAACAGTTATATAAATACAATTGGAAATTATATAAAAAAAGAAGATTATATTAATGCATATGAATATGCATTAAAAATAAAAGATAGGAATATTTAATTTATATTATTAAAAAATCAGAAAAAGTATAAAAAATAACTAGAATAAAAAAACTTCTAGTTATTTTTTTAACTAGAAAATATTAAAATATTGCAAATATCTCTTATAGAAAAATTATAAAAAATGTATACAAAAATTAAAATTCATTATATAATATGTTTGAAAAATTATATAAACAAGGAGAACGGTATGAAACTAAAATCTATATTGTATGGTTTAGAAAATTTAAGAGCAAAAGGAGATTTAGACATAGATATACCAAACATAGAAAATGACTCTAGAAAAGTGCAACAAGGAGATATGTTTATTGCAATAAGAGGATTTAAAAATGATGGTACAGAATATATATTAGATGCAATAAAAAATGGTGCAAAAGTAGTATTAGCACCAGAAGACATAGATAAGAGTATAATAAAACAAATTCCAGAGGGAATTACAATAATACTACACCCAGATACGAGGTATGCACTAGCAATATGTTCTTGTAATTTTTATGATAATCCATCAAAAAAATTCAAACTAATAGGAGTAACAGGAACAAAAGGCAAAACTACTACAACTTATATGATGAGAGAAATATTAAAAGAGCAAGGCATAAAAACAGGATTAGTTGGAACAATAGCAATTTATAGTGGAGATACAAAACTTAAAGACAGTGACAGAACAACACCGGAAAGCTTAGAATTACAAAGAATGTTTGCACGAATGGTAGAAGACGGTTGCGAAGTAGTTATAATGGAAGTATCCTCTCAAAGTTTAAAACTCTCTAGAGTAGCAGGTTGTGATTTTGACATGGGAGTATTTACAAATTTTTCAGAAGATCATATAAGCCCAAAAGAACACCCGGATATGGAAGACTATTTGAATTCAAAGTTAAAGTTATTTACAATGTGCAAAAAAGCATTTGTAAATGTAGACAATATATATTCTTCTAAAATACTAAATGCATTAAAAGATTGCGATGTTAAAACATATGGCCTAGATAATACCGCCATGGTTTCAGCAAAAGATATTACAATAACAAATTCATATGTTGACTTTATAGTAAAACTAAATGCTAAAAATGAAAGAGTAAAAGTAGAAATCCCAGGAAGATTTAGTGTATATAATGCTTTAGCTGCAATATGTGTTTGCCAACAACTAGGATGCGATACAGAGAGTATAAAAAAAGCTTTACAAGAAGTAAGAGTTCCAGGAAGAAGCGAATTGGTAAATAATAAGAAGAATTTAACAATAATGTTAGACTATGCACATTCACCAGAAAGTTTAGAAAGTATCTTACATGCTGTAAAAGGCTATACTAAAGGAAAAGTAATTTCAGTATTTGGCTGTGGAGGAGATAGAGATACAACTAAAAGAGCCATAATGGGCGAAATTTCTGGTAAAATTGCAGATTATACAATAATAACATCAGATAACCCACGAACAGAAGACCCAGAAGAAATTGTAAAAGAAGTAGAAAGTGGAATAAAAAGAACAAAAGGAAAATATGTATGTATAGTAGATAGAAAAAAAGCTATAGAGCATGCAATAAAAATGGCAACAAAAAATGATATAGTAGTATTGGCAGGAAAAGGCCATGAGACATATCAAGAAGTAAATGGCGTAAAAAATCCTTTTGACGAAAAAACAATTATAAAACAAATAATAAACAAAATGTAAGGAGAGAATTATGCAATATCAAATAAAAATATTATTGTTGTCATTTGTAATTACAATAATTACATCATTAGCAATAATACCAATATTAAAAAAATTAAAAGTTGGTCAAATGGAAAGAACAGAAGGTCCACAATCCCATTTAGGTAAACAAGGAACACCAACAATGGGTGGCATAATAATGATTTTAGTAATTACAGTATTAACAGGATTTCTGTGCTATGATTATATAAAAGATAATCAATCATCTGTTGCAAAAAACTTAATACCAATTGCAGCAGTATCAATAGGCTTTGGTCTAGTAGGATTTATAGATGATTTTAAAAAATTAGTTTTAAAAAACACAGAAGGACTAAAACCACTGTACAAAATGATAGGATTATTAATATTTTCAGTAGCATTTGTATTATACATAACAAAGGTGCTAAATATCGGCACAGAAACATATATACCTTTTATAAAAACATATTTTACTTTACCAGTATGGTTATATATACCATTTGCAATACTTGTATTACTTGGAACATCAAATGCAGTAAATCTTACAGATGGAATAGATGGACTAGCAACAAGTGTAACAGCACTAATATTAACTTGTCTAACAGTAATAGGAATAATATTTAATATAAAGGAAATAGTTGTATTTGGAAGCATTACTATAGGAACATGCTTAGGATTTTTATTATTTAATTTAAACCCAGCAAAAATATTTATGGGAGATACAGGTTCATTAATGTTAGGTGGAGCAGTTGCTGGAATGGCATTATATTTAAAAATGCCATTATTATTACTAATAATAGCTTTAGTGCCAGTGATAGAAACATTATCTGTAATGATACAGGTAAGATATTTTAAGAAAACAGGAAATAGAATTTTTAAAATGACACCAATACACCACCATTTTGAATTATCAGGTTGGAACGAAAACAAAATAGTATCAATATTTAGTATTATAACATTAATGTTAAGTGTGGTAGGATTATTAGCAATATAATTATGAGAAAGGAGAATCCAATGACAAAAAGCAAAAAAACAATTTCAAGTTTTGTAAATAATCAATTTGATTTTATACTTTTTCTAATAATTATTATATTGCTATCATTAGGAATTGTTATGGTGCTATCAGCATCAGCTCCATCAGCAATTGCAGAATCTGGTAATAGTTATTCATATGTAAAAACGCAACTATTAGCTGCAGTAATTGGAATAGGGTTAATGATAGGTATTTCCAAAATAGACTATAGAATATATAAAAATTTTTATAAAATATTTTATGTAATATCTGTAGGAATATTGCCATTAGTGCTAATACCTGGATTGGGAGTAGGAGCAAATGGAGCAACAAGATGGATAGACTTAGGCTTTATACAATTTCAACCATCAGAAATTACTAAAATAGGATTAATAATATTTTATGCAGGATATCTTACAGACCATAAGTCAGAATTAAAAAGCTTTAAAAATGGATTTGTAAGACCTTTATCATGGATAATTCCACCAATATTTATACTGTACTTTGTACAAAACCATTTAAGTGCATCTGTTGTTACAGCAGCAGTAACTTGTGTAATGATGATTATGGCAGGATGTAGGTTAATCTACTTTGTAATAACAGGTTTAATAGGTGCACTTGCAGTAACAGTAGGAATAATAGCATTGCAAGCCACGGGAAAAGGAGGCTTCCGTATAAAAAGAATTATGTCTTTTATGGATCCTTGGGCAGATGCGACAGAAGTTGGATGGCAAGCAGTCCAAGGATTATATGCAATAGGTTCTGGTGGACTTTTTGGTGTAGGATTAGGAGAAAGTAAACAAAAATATTTATATATACCAGAACCACATAATGATTTTATATTTTCAATATTAGCTGAAGAATTAGGTTTTGTAGGTTGTGTTATAGTAATTTTACTATTTGCAATATTTATTTGGAGAGGAATTTTAATAGCAATAAAATCACCAGATATGTTTGGTAGTCTGTTGGCAACTGGAATAACAACATTAATAGGGATACAAGTAATTATAAATATAGGTGTTGTAACATCATCAATACCAAACACTGGAATGCCATTACCATTTTTTAGCTATGGAGGTACAGCATTATTAATTTTATTAAGCTCATGTGGAATTCTGCTAAATATTTCAAGAGCAGGAACTAAGGTATAAGGAGGAAAAAAATGAAGGTAATTATTGCTGCTGCAGGTACAGGTGGTCATATAAATCCAGGAATAGCAATTGCAAATAAAATAAAAAGTGAACAGCCAAATTCAGAAATAATATTTATAGGAACAGAAAGGGGACTAGAAAATGATTTAGTTCCAAGGGCTGGATATACCTTAAAAACAATAGAAGCATATGGATTTAGCAGAAAAGTTTCAATAGAAAATATAAAAGAAATGTATAAAACTTTTGCTTCAATAAAAGAGGCTAAAAAAATAATAGAAGAATTTAAGCCAGATGTTGTTATAGGTACTGGTGGATACATATGTGTTCCGGTTATGCTTGCTGCAAAATCAAAAAAAATCCCAACTGTATTACATGAGAGCAACGCATTCCCAGGAATAGCTGTAAAAATGTTATCAAAAAAAGTTAATCTGATATTAGTTGGATTTGAAGATGCAATAAAGAAATTACCAAAAGCTAAAAAAATTGTTGTAACAGGAACTCCAACTAAATTAAGAAAAATGGAATTGACAACAGAAGAAAAGAAAAAGATAACAAAAGAATTTGGCTTTAAAGATTATGAGCCAAGAGTATTAATATTTGGGGGAAGTCAAGGGGCACAAAGTATAAATGACAGCATGATAGAAATAATAGCCGAAAAAAGCAATAGAGGATATCAAATTATATGGGCAGCAGGCCCATCGCAGTATGACATAATAAAAGAAAAATTAAATGAAAAAGGAATAGATATAAACAATATACAAAGTGTAAGAGTAGTACCATATATTTATAATATGCAAGAAATTATGAACTATGCAGACCTTGTAGTTTCAAGAAGTGGAGCAATGACAGTAACAGAAGTTGCACTATTAGGAAAACCAGCTATATTTATTCCATTTCCTCATGCAACGGAAAATCATCAAGAATATAATGCAAGAGTTTTAGAAGATGCTTGCGCGGCAAGGGTAATATTAGACAAAAACTTAACTGGCACAATGTTAGATCAAAACATATATAGTATAATATCTAACACAGAAGTACTAAAAAAGATGGGACAAAATGCGACAAAAATAGCCATAAATGATGTCGAAGATAAAATATATAAAGAAATAATTAAAATAATAAAACAATAATTGTCGAAAAACATAAAAAACGAACGAACTAAAATGCTTGAACTTCTAGCAAATATGATATATATTGAACATATCTTAACAAAGGAAGGGATAAGTATGAATAACATAAAAGAGCTTTATGGAGAAGCAATAATTGATTCTAGAGATTCAGAAGAGTTAAACATAGGAGAAAGAATAAAATTAGAATATTATAAAACAATTAGCAAACTCTTTGCGAATGAAAACAGAGAAACATATGGAATAGGCATAGTAAAAAAGTACAAAGACACTAAAAAGGAAAAAATAGAAAGTAGAGAAATAAATAATATTTTATTAGAAGAAAAGCAAACAGAAAAATTATTAAAAATATTAATAAACAATAAAGTAACGCCAATAGCACTAGATGATGTATTAACAGACCTAATAAGAGCATAAAATTATACAGTAAAAGCCTTCTTTTGGATTTATTATTCCAAAGAAGGCTTTTTGTGGGGAAAAAGAATTATATATCTAGAGCATTAAACTTTTAATTTTTTAATAATTAGAATTTCATTTTTTAATTTATCAATAATATTTTTTCTAGTAATAACAGCTTGTCTGTATTCATTCAAAACTTGAAGGAAATTATCAAAGGTTTCGCCATCTTGCAAAAGCATTCTAATACCCTCTCTATAATAGTTTTGAGTTTTTTCCTTAGTAGCTTTAAGCATTTTAATACTGTAGCTTTCCATTAATTCCAATCTTTTAATTTGAGATTGCAAATACTTAATATAATCCCAAATACAAGAAATCTCGTAATTGGTATCATCAATAACAACTCTAAATAAAACTTTTAAAACTTTTCCGTTTATTTTACCTAACTTTTTATTCTCATTTAATTGGTCTAAAGCAACAAGAACAGGGTCAGGTCTTGCATCTTTTATTAAATCACGTAGGGTTTCTGAAATATTTACGTGTGTTGTATATCTTCTTTTGGTAACAATAGCATCATATTCATCAGCAACTCTAATAATTTGAGCGCAATAAGGAATGTTTTCTTTAGTTACACCATTAGGATAGCCAGTTCCATTTAAAGCTTCATGATGGTATAAAGGGCCAACAGCATAAGGACGCAATTCTAAATCCTTTATACACATTTCATAACCTAAAGTAGTATGAGTTTTCATTATTTCATATTCTTCAGGTGTTAATTTATCAGGTTTATTTAATATACTTAAAGGAATAAACATTTTGCCAATGTCATGCAAATAAGCACAAATTGTACAATAAACAGTATAACTATTATTGCAGTTCAAATATTGGCAAATTCTGCAAACAAGATTAGCAACATTTTCGCTATGCCTTTTAGTAAAAAAATCAAGATTACCTAAAACATTTAACTGGTATCTCATAGTCTTATCTAAATTATACGATTTTAGAGCAGTAGGACTATAAAAATCTATTTTTGGATCTCTCATAACAACTCCTTTTTACACATAAAGTGTACCTTTTCATTAGCGGTATATAAAATATAATACTACATATGCAGTTTTTTATCAACAAAAAAAATATAAAAAATTGACAAAATATTTAATACTGTATATACTTAAGCAAAAGAGAAGCTCTAACTACTATTAAGAAAGGAAAGAAGAGATGTCTAAAATATTAATAAAAAATGGAAAAGCTTTAATTATTAAAAATAACGATGTTGTGATAGAAGAGATAAATATTTTAATTGAAAACGGCAAAATAAAAAAGATGGAAAAAAATTTAGAAGATAGTGATGCATATATAATATATGCGAAAAATAAAATTATAATGCCAGGACTAATAAATGCACATTCACATGTACCAATGAGCATATTTAGGGAAACAACAGAAGGATGTTGTTTATACGAATGGTTAAATGAAAAAATATGGCCAAGGGAAGAAAAACTAACAGAAGAGGATATATATAATGCAAGTATGTTGTCATTTATAGAAATGATAAGAACAGGCTGTACTTGTATAAATGACCAATATTTTATGTCAGAACAAATAAGAAAAGCAGCAGAGAAAAGCAAAATAAGGTTAGTTCTAACCAGAACAATTACATCAACAGATGGGGAAGAAGGCACTGATAAAAGAATAGCTGAATTTGAACATTTATATGAAACGCGAGATAAACAAAATGATTTAATATCATATACTGTAGCTCCACATAGTTTTTATACTTGTTCAGACAATTGCTTAGAAAAGGTTTCTAAAATAGCATCAAAATATAATTTGCCAGTACATGTACACTTTTTGGAAAGCATAGATGAAATAGAAGATATAAAAAAACAACATGGGCAAAAAGCAATATATGTATTAAAAAAATACTTTGGTAATACGCATAATATATTGGCACATGGTGTTAAGTTAGATGATGAAGATATAGAAATTTTAAAAACAATGGATTGTAGCATAGTACATAATCCAATATCAAATTTAAGATTAGGTTGTAAAATAGCAGACACAACTAAATACATAAAAAACGGGTTAAATGTTGCATTAGGAACAGATGGGCAAGGTTCAGGAAGTAATTTGGATATGTTTGATGCAATGAGAGTAGCTTGTTTAATACAAGGTGGCATACATGAAAATGAAGCAAGAATAACAGCAAAAGACGTTATAAAAATGGCAACAATAAATGGAGCAAAAGCATTAAAATTGGAAGATAAAGTAGGAAATTTAGAAGAAGGCAAACAAGCAGATATAATAATAGTAGATACAGAAGAAAAGCTAGACAATATAAAAATGATACCAAATTTAAACCAAATTGCAAACTTAGTATATAACACAAGTGGACTAAATGTGGAAACAACAATAGTAAATGGAGAAATCCTAATGGAAAACAAGCAAATAAAACATATAGATGTGGACAACATAATAAGAAATGTAAATAAAATGAATAATTGAAATTCATTTACCAAAAAACGTGAAAACACTGGACTTTTACGGCATTTTGTGGTATAATTATAGTATAAATGGGTTAAAATAAAATTAATTTTGGAGGTACTTAAAAATGTTTAACGAAGAAGTATTTAAATTTGATATAGATAATATAAAAAATGATTTAGCAATAGAAGGAATGGAAATAACAAATGCAGATGTAGACATGTATAGAAGATTTGCAAATGATGAATTAAATATGCCACAATTAATAGAAATAATAAAAAATCAAAGTTTATAAAATTAAAATTACACAAAAAACTGCCAATAAACAAAAGGCAGTTTTTAATTGTAAAAAGTGTAGAAAGGAAAAATTATGAGAGACATATATGAAACCTATAACTCTAAATATTGCTATCCAGGAACCACTGTATTAAAAAATAAATTAAACATAATGAACATAGAAAAATTGCAAACATATGAAGCAAAAATCACAGCTGCAAAATCCTTAGGCTTAAGAAAATCAGGTATAACAGGAAACTTTGACTCAAACCATATTAAACAGATTCATAAATACCTATTTGAAGACGTATATCCATTTGCAGGACAATTTAGAACAGAAAATATAGCAAAAGGAGAGTTTAGATTTGCTCAATTTGAATATATAGAAACAGAACTTGAAAGCTTATTAAATAAGCTAAAAAAAGAAGAATATTTGCAAGGATTAAATAAAAAAGACTTAGCAACAAAATTAGCATACTATTTAGCAGAACTAAACGTATTACATCCATTCAGAGAGGGAAATGGAAGAACAAACAGAGAATTTATAAGACAATTAGCATTAAAAAATGGCTATCAGTTAGACTTAAAAAAAGCCAAAGCAGAGGAAATATTAGAAGCAAGCATAGAATCAATAGTAGACACAAGAAAATTAGAAGAAATAATCTATGAATGCCTACAATTAGGGACTGTTCCAAATTGTCCTTAGTGACAATTTGGGCTGTCCCTAATTGGAAATATTTTCTATTTCTTGCATGGTTAATCCTGTTGCTTTAGCTATTGTTTCTTTGCTTATTTTTAACTCTAACATTTTCTTTGCAACCGCGAGTTTGCCATTTTCTAGTCCTTTAGCGTAAGTTGCTTTTTCATCCATTATTGCCTTTTGCCTTAATTCTTCTATTCTTTCTTTCAATTCTTCTTCGCGCTTTCTTTCTCCGTCTTCCAGTCCTTTAGCATAAATCGCTTTTTCGTCCATTATTGCTTTTAGTCGTAAATCTGCTATTCTTTGCATTCTTT
>OIYS01000234.1_pt1 | contig 41016 bp, 69 predicted proteins | sample 1588271 | NCBI WGS metagenome assembly OIYS01 (sample SAMN03283286) | human gut metagenome | biome: human-associated habitat; material: feces | host: Homo sapiens | place: Peru | collected 2012 | reverse complement strand
GCTATCAGCCACAGGCTTTACCGACTATGCAATCGCAAGCATCCTATCCTGCTCCCTCATCTAATGGGATTAATTGGGTGTCGGGGGAAAGCGGTGCGAAGTCATGGATCGTTGGCAGAGGGGAATCCGTATTACTGATGGACAGCGAGAGCCAGTGTTTTTACCTCAAATCAGCAGATGCAAGCGGTATGCCTTTGCCACTACGTGTGTTTGATTACACAGAGCGCACGCAGAACGCTCCACAAGGCTCACAGAGCGTCTTAAATCAATCTGGTGATAATTTTATCACACGGAACGAATTTGACGATTTGAAGGCAAAATATGAGGAGTTGGAAAGACAAGTAAAATCATCCAGCAAGCCGGCTGTTAGAAAGAAAGAGGTGACAGATAATGAGTAACTCTTTGTACAATCAGGTTAATCAGGACAGCCCTATGTCTATGGTGCAGCAGTTTAATCAATTCTGCCGGCAGATGCATGGAGTTAATCCTCAAACCATGTTGACGGATATGCTCCGGTCGGGGAAAATCAATCAGCAACAGCTTAACCAGGCACAGCAAATGGCACAGCAAATGCAATATTTACTACGGCAATAAGTCGGGTCGACACGGCTTTAAGCAAATAAATCATAATCGGAGGAGATTATAATGACAGACGGATTATCAGCAAGTGATGTTGCTCTCTTACAGGGTGACAAAAACGGCAATAACTATGGTGGATTTGGTGGAGACGGTGCATGGATGATCGTCCTGTTTCTGATTTTTGCCTTTTTTGGCTTTGGCAGAAACGGAAATGGACTGTTTGGCAATGGCAACGGTTCTGGATCCGCAACAGACGGATACATTCTGACTTCCGACTTTGCCAACATCGAGCGTAAGATTGATAGTGTCAACACCGGGATGTGTGATGGCTTTTACACACAGGCACAGCTTATCAATGGTGTAAACAACAACATCTTAACACAGGGAAATGCTACCAATGTGGCAATGATGCAGGGATTCAACGGTTTGCAGACTCAGATCGCAGATTGTTGCTGCCAGAACCGCTACGATGCACTGCAGAATGCAAACACCACCAACAATGCGATTCAGAGTGGCTTCTGCCAGACGAATTTCAATAACTCTAACAACACTAGAGATATTATCGAAAGTCAGAACGCAGGAACCCGTGCAATCCTTGAAGCAATCCAGGCTAACAAGGTTGAGGCTCTTAATCAGCGTATTGCTGAGCAGAATCAGCAGATCAATTCCTTGCAGCTTGCGGCATCTCAGAGTGCACAGAACCAGTATCTTGTAAACCAGTTGAGACCCAGTCCTACACCGGCATACGTGGTACAGAACCCGTACTGTTGCTGTGGACAGACTTATGCCGGGTATTATAACGGTACCACAATTGCATAGCGAGTAATCGGAGCGTAAGGCTTATTCGGGAATAGGGTGTGCCTGCGGGTGCGCCCTTTTTCCGACAGAAAGAGGTGAATATTATGTTTTTAGGACGAGTAACGGGATGGACTTCTGTGGTTGGCCAGTATATTCCTTTTCAGACAGTAAAAAATACCAACAGTAAAATCACAAACAGCAACGGCCTTTTGTCTCTGCGGACTGGCGGTCTGTGGGACATTGATGCCGCGCTTACACTGTCCGGGGTTGCCGGTAATGTTGTTGTGTCGGTACTGGAAGACGGTGTTGCTACTGGAGCGACAGTAACAGCCACCACCACAGCGGCGGGATTTGTGACGGTGCCGATTGTAGATGCGATCAGGACCGTACTGGCGCAGTATCCCAATGTTGCAAATGTCGGCTTGCAGATTGATACTGCCGGTGTGACAGTAAGCGGCACTCTGCGTGTCGAGAATGTGAGGTGAGCATGATGAGACATGACAAGATGTTAGATGTAATTTGCGAGGAAATCGACAAGATTGCGGACAAGGGGTTGACCACTGGAAATCTTGATACCGCATTCAAGTTGATTGATATGTACAAGGATCTCAAGACTGTTGAGGGCATGGAAGAGTACGATGATGACCGATACAGCCAAGCAAGAGGACGGATGAGAGCAAAGAGAGACAGCATGGGAAGGTATTCTCGCAGATACGATGATGGTAACTCATATGATGACGGTGATTACTCTGAGAGAAGATACATGGACAGCAAGCGGATGTACCGGAATGACCATTCTATGGCCAGTAAGCAGAGTATGCTTGCCGATCTTGAGGACTTCATGGGAGATATGCATAACAAGCTGAAAGAACTTAAGCGTGATGCTGATACTCCAGAAGAACGTGAGACCATCGACAAGTACATTAAGATGCTTGAAAGAATGTAAAATCAGAAGAGGGCAGGTAAAACTGCTCTCTTTTTATGCAAAATAACATGTGATATAAAAACACTAGATATTTAATATTTACATAAAATAACAAGTGTGATAAAATTAAATCGCAGGCAACCATATATTCTTTCAGACCTCTCCTAAAGGCGAAAGCCCTGCGTGATAGTTTAATGGCAAAAACTGCACTGTGGAAATGGTGCAATATCGGTTCGATTCCGGTTCATGCGGTTTGGTCGGCAGACCTAAAATGACAAGCATACACAACAACATGGTCGATGGTTACAGACCTAAAACAACCTAATATGGAGGATTGTATGAAAACAGAGGAATTAAAAGCACAGGGATTAACTCAGGATCAGATCAATTTTGTCATGGCTGAGAACGGCAAGGATATCGACAAGATTCAGAAGAAACTTGACGATATGACCGTGGAGCGTGACAAGGAAAAAAGCAGGGCAGATACCGCGGAAGAGACCTTAAAAGGTTTTGACGGGGTTGATGTTGATACGCTGAAAAAGTCCATTGCGGACTGGAAAAAAAAGGCAGAAGATGCAGAGAAAGATTATAAGCAGAAGATTGCTGACAGAGATTTTGATGATCTGCTGAAAGAAGCTATCAAATCTGCCAACGGTCTGAATGAAAAGGCTATCATGGGATGCCTTGACATTCCCACTCTGAAAGCATCCAAAAATCAGAAATCTGATATTGAAAGTGCTATTAAGGCTCTGTCAGAAGCTGAGGACAGCAAGATGCTGTTTAAGGCAGAGAACATTGTTACTCCCCATTTTACAAGTGTAAATAAGGGTGGTAACAACGGCAGCGGTATCAAGTCCAAAGAAGATATCTATGCCACAGATCCTAAGACTGGAAGATTTATTTACGGTACAGCGGAAAGACAGAAATTAATTGCTGAAAACCCGCAGCTTTTCCAGTAAATCAATAACCGATTCGCAATTTGAGCGGATCGCTAACCATCAAAAACTATTGGAGGTATTTTTATGGCAAACATTACGACAGCCGCAGAAGACAACCTGATTAAAAGCGAAAACCTTGTCACTGTTCGTCAGATTGATTTTGTTTCTCGTTTTGGCTATTCCATCAAAAAGCTGATGGAGCTGCTGGGAATTATGAGACTGATTCCTAAGCAGGCAGGAACAATGCTTAAGAGACATACTGTAACTGGTACCCTGCAGGACGGTACTGTTCCTGAGGGTGAAATTATTCCTCTGTCTAAGTATAGCACGGTTGATACCCCTATTGGAGAGATTGTTCTTGGAAAATGGAGAAAAGCCACTACCGCAGAAGCTATTTTGGATAAGGGGTATGAGCAGGCACACAATGAGACGACAGAAAAGATGATCCAGGACATTCAGTCCGGCATCAGAAAAAATATTATTACATCCCTTACTATTGCTGGACAGCCCACTGCTACTGGTGTGGGAGCGCAGGCAGCTTTTGCTGATGCGTGGGGCAAACTTCAGAACATTTACGAAAATGACAATGTAGAAACTGTATTTTTCGTAAATGCGGAAGATGTCGCTGATTACCTTGGCAAGGCAAATATTACTGTACAGACTGCTTTTGGTTTCAATTATGTCGAGAATTTCCTGGGTCTTGGAACCGTGATCATGAACAGTAGTATTACCAAGAACACCTTTTTTGCCACTGCAAAAGAGAACATCGTAGGTTACTATGTTCCTGCCAACGAAAGTGATCTTGCAAAGGCATTCGCTTTCTACTCTGACGAAACTGGATTTATTGCGGTCCATGAATACGCAGATTACGACAGGCTGACCGCTGATGACACTGTTTTATCTGGAATTAAGATTTTCGCAGATAATGACAAGGGTGTCATCAAGGGAACCATTACGCAGGCAGCAGCGGCAAGCCTGGGGGAATAACAGGCTATAGCTTAAGCAGATACACAGCCGAAGATCTGAATGGCATGACGGTTGCTGAAATCAGATCTTTGGCTGATGAGTTGGGCTATAGCATAACAAAGACAAAGAAAGCAGACATTATTGACGAGTTTTTGGCACAACAGAGGTAAATCAGTATGTATGTAGACTATGAGTTTTACAAAACTTTATACGGCACCACTGTTGATGAGACGGTTTTCAATCGGCTCATTTGGAACGCTGAAAAGCTTGTCAAGAATGCTGTGACGGGTGTTGATGGTAGATGCAAGTTGGATTTTGCATTCCCGGATGCGGCATACGATGCCGAAGCAGTCAAACGCTGTGAATGTGCTTTGGTGAACATCATGGCAAAGATTGAAAAGGCAGAAACAGAAGCAGAGGGCAATAAGACGGTAAAATCCGTATCGGCAGGAAACGAAAGTATCTCTTATGATACTGGTAGTGGTCTGATAGGAAAGGTATTGTCAGACAAATCTGCACAAGCAAGATTATATGCGGATACCATCAACGAATACCTGAGAGGTACAAAAGATAAAAACGGAGTAAATCTTCTGTTTGGTGGAGCATATCCATTCTATTATACGGAGGTGTAACATGGAAATTGCAATTACAAGTATTGCACAGGTATTGACCATTATCGGAATACTGGCATTCCTTGTGTCCTTAATTACCCAGGTATTCAAGGGTGTAAGTTTTCTTTCAAAGATTCCGACCGACATTCTCGTGTTTGTCCTTTCCATTGGACTGACTGTGGTTTTATTTATCGCATATATGCAGTACATCCAGCAGGCTATCTTATGGTACATGATCCTTGCAGCCATCATAGCCGGATTTATCGTGGCATTTGTGGCTATGTACGGTTGGGAGAAATTCTCGAAACTGTGGAAAAGATTTAATAAAAAAAAGTAAAGAGGTAGGGTGCTATGTATTCAGATACAGTGACGATTTTCAACCGATATGAGAGCCGTTTGGGGGATATGTGGTACCCTACTGTTTTGCATGATGTAAATGTCATGGCAGACCGCTCGGCCATCGTACAGAAGTACGGGGAAGAGTCCAAGGACAATGTGGTTCTGAATGTTCGGTACGATGCAGGAGATATGATTTCCGGAAAAAGCTATCTTACTCCAAAGGCATGGGACAGACAGACAAATGATCTTCTGCCACAGACAATCACATTCACACCGGGGGAGAAATTCGATTTCTTTTATGTGGGGGAATGGACGGAAGATCCCATTGCGGATGATGACTATGAGAACGGATTTTACGATTACATGAACAGCACATATGACGGTGTGTATGCTGTAACTTCCGTGTCAAAACTGGGAGTTATACCGCATTTTGAGATCACGGGAAAGTAGGTGGATCATGGAGGAGAGAAAAGAAGAAGTAAGATATGATCTTGACGGGCAAGAGGTAGTCACTACTGCTCTGATGGATCTTATCAACCAGTATCCGGGGCTGTCCCCTGGGGATTCCATCGAATACGCTACACTGGGGGATTCCAAGGGGAAAGCGGTGTTCCCGTCAACAGGAAGTGCAATTCGGCAGGAAAAGACGGATGTGACTGGTCATGTGGAACAGACCTGTGATTACCCATTCATCGTAGTTTACCGGGCAAGCGGACTGTCGGAGAGCCGCAAGGCAAAAGTCAAGGAGTGGCTTGATAACCTTGGTAGATGGCTTGAGCGGCAAACCATAACAGTAAATGATGCAGAGTATCGGTTGGAAGAATATCCGATTCTTACGGGGGATAGGGAGTTTAAGCAGATACAGAGAGTAAGTCCGTCATACCTTGATTCTATCAACGAGGACAAGGCGGAGAACTGGATCATTAACATCACAGCAACTTATAAAAATGAATTTGACTTGTAGAAGTCGACCGGGCGGCAATATGGAAGCCGCTCGCTAACCTAATCACTCAAACAGTTATAGGTAGGAGGTTTTTTTTATGAAATTAAAGCGAGAAGCACACGCACTTTACACGAAACCGGCAAGCGGTACTCTTTCCCAGGCATATTACTTACTGGGAAAAGGCATTGATGACATGAGTGTCGAGATGAATGGCTCTTTTGAGCAGACCCGTGATGTCACCGGTGACGTTTCTGTTAGCGATACGGGGTATTCTCCCCAGGTCAGTGTCGAGCCGTATCACGCGGATCCGACAGATTCCATTTACGAGTTTTTAAAAGATATTGCCATGAACCGCAAGTCTGGTGATGACTGCAAGGTAAAAATCCTTGAAGTGCTGATTGACAAGACTGATGAGGGAAGTGGATACGATGCATGGGAAGAGGACGGCAAGGTGGAGATCACTTCTTATGGTGGTGATACTTCCGGACTTGGTATCAACTTTAACCTTTGGTATGACGGCAACCGCACCAAGGGAACCGCAACCATTGCTGCTAAAGTGCCTACATTCACAGCGGGTTAATAAGAAAGAGAGGATGAAATAATATGGGAAAAATCGTAGTTGATAGAGGACTTGAACAGTACACCATCGAGGATAAGAACGGAACCGTGCTCGGTAAGTTTGAAATGAATCCCGCGGATGTGGAACTGGTCAAGCGGTATAAGTACGTAGCTGAAGCAGTGAGCCATATCGCAGACAATGTGGATGAGCGCAAGGATATCGTGGACATTGTGAAAGAAATGGAAGAAGAACTTGATAAGCAGATTGACTATCTGTTCAATTCCAACGTATCGCAGAGTTTCTTCTCCATCACATCCCCGTTTACTGTTCTGGTCAACGGTGAGTTTTTCGTGGAGAACGTGCTCAATGCTATCGGCAAGTTGATTGAAGCAGAGACCGGAAAGCGGTTTGAAAAGGTACAGACCAAAATCAACCAGTATACCAGTAAGTACCATAAGTGAGGTTTTGGATGAATCTATGGGAATTGCCTGCATCCGTGACAGCAAACGGACATGAATATCCTATCAGGACAGATTATAGGGCGGTGTTGGATGTGTTGACCGCCCTATCTGACAAGGATATGACCGGGGATACACCGGCAGAAACAAATTACATCCAAAGTGAGATTATCCGGCAGATCATGTTTGAGGATCCCGACAGCATACCTGATGAGGATTTGGAAGATGCATTCAAAGGTGTTGCAGAATTTATTGACATGGGTGTCGAAAAGACGGACAAACCAAGTCCGAGGTTAATGGACTGGGAGCAGGATGCAACACTGATCATCCCGGCAGTAAACCGTGTGGTTGGTAGAGAAATCCGCGCGGACAAATATATGCACTGGTGGACATTTCTGTCAGCGTACATGGAGATAGGCGAGTGTACTTTTACTCATATCCTATCCATCCGACAGAAAAGAGCCACCGGGAAGAAATTGGAAAAGTGGGAGCAGGATTACATCTGGGATAACAAGGATGTGGTACTGCTTAAGGATAAATTGACAGAGCAGGAGAAGCGGGAGCGTGAGGAAGACGAAAAGGCACTCAAGGAACTGCTCGGATAGGCGGTGCGTGTGGCAAATAAGGTTGTAATTGAAACAGAATTAAACACTAAGCCATTAAAAAAAGGAATAGAAGATGTAAAAGATGGAATAGATGGTATAGATGATGCTGCACAAAAATCAAACAGTGAACTGGATGACTTATCCGCAAGACTAAAGCTATTAGAAGATAAAAAAAATAAGTTGTTGAATAATGGACAAGGCGAAGGCTTTGTTAATTATGATGCTATCAATGCAGAAATAGAAGCCATAAAAGCAAATATGGAATTGATTTCAGAAATTGAATCCATAAAAAGCAATATTGCTAATACTGAAAAGATAAAAAGTTCAACAAAAGACATAGAAAATCAAGGTGATGCGGCTGAAAAAACATCTGAAAAGATTAATCAGTTGAAAGAAGCTTGCAATCGCACATCGCAATCAATCAAAAAGATGGGTAATTCTGCCAAAAAAAGTAAGTCAAATTTTGCGGTTGGGCTGAAAACCATCTTGAAATATGCTTTTGGAATCCGTAGTCTAATTGCTTTATTTAATAAGATGCGCTCTGCAATGGTTGAGGGATTCAGGAACCTTGCTCAATTTAACAATGGTGTAAATCCTACCAACACGGCATTGAGCAACCTTAAATCGGCTCTCACGCAGTTAAAGAATAGCTTTGCTGTGGCATTTGCACCGATTCTGACAGTAGTAGAACCGATTTTGACAAGGCTTATCAGCTTGTTGAGCACTGCCATGAATTATGTCGGGCAGTTTTTGGCGGCACTGACCGGGGCAAGTACCTTCACAAAAGCTATCAAGGTGCAAGAGAACTATGCAAAGAGCCTTAACGGGACCGCGGCGGCGGCAAAGAAAGCAAAAGGATCACTGGCAAGCATTGATGAACTGAATAACCAGTCCAAGCAGGAAAACAGCGGTGCAGGCGGTACGGTGTCTCCCAACGATATGTTTGAGGTTGCACCGATTGAAAGCAAAATTTCAGGTATTGCTGAAAAAATTAAATCATTATTTAAACCTATCATAGATAGTATCAAAAACTGGTTTAAAAATCTTGATTTTCAGCCGTTACTTGATAGTTTGGAAAAATTAAAAATAGCAGCTGAACCATTAATAGAAAATATTGGTAAAGGTTTACTATGGCTTTTGGAAAATGTATTGGAGCCACTTGGAAGTTTTGTAATTGAAGATGCACTCCCTGCATTCTTCAATTTGTTGGCCAGCGCAGTAGAAGCTTGTAATAAAGCATTCGAGGTGATATCTCCTTATTTGAGTGAGATATGGAATGAAGTGTTTGCTCCGTTTGCGGCATTCCTTGGGGAAACATTTGTTGGAATATTGATCGATGTGTCTCAGTTTTTCTCTGAAATGGGAGATATGTTCGTGGAAAAATCAGAGGAAATCGGAACCATATTTGAATTCCTGAAAACCGTATTGAATCTTGTCTCGATAAAATGGAAGGTATGCATCCAGTTAATGTCTGGTCAGTTACAGCCTTTTCTGACAATGGTTAAAAACATAATATCCCATGTCATTGATATCTTAAGCGGTCTGATTAAGTTTATTACCGGAGTATTTACGGGAAACTGGAAACAAGCATGGGAAGGTGTGAAAGATGTCCTTAAGGGCATCCTCAATGTCATCATTGATATAGTTGAGGGAAGCATTAACAGAATCATCGGTGCATTGAATGCAATTAGCTTTGACATCCCCGATATCGTTCACGGCATTGGTGGAAAGCATGTCGGATTTAACATTACACCAGTATCACTGCCACGTCTGGCAACCGGTACGGTTGTTCCCCGGCAATCAAGAGAGTTTGCGGCTATACTGGGTGATAACAACAGAGAGACTGAAGTGGTGTCTCCTCTATCAACCATCAAGCAGGCCTTAACCGAAGCTCTACAGGAAAGAGGAGTATTTCAGCAAAGTGATAGCGGAGATATAGTCATTATGATTGATGGTTATGAAGTGTTCCGAGCTGTAAAAAATCAGAATGACAGTTATATAAATCGAACTGGAAAAAGTGCATTTCAATATTAATTGGGAGGTGTAAGTTTGTATTCCGGATTTTTATTAAAAATTGGAAATGAAATATTCAATATGAAATATATAAAGGAAAAAACTTACAAGGGATATGCTTCAGTACAGGATCTTGATTCATACCGAGATGCAAACGGTTTATTACATAGAGAAGCTCTTTCACATGTACCCATAAAGTGCGAGTTTGAAACTATCCCGTTAGATAATGACCAATATGGACAAATTATGGATATGATCCGTAGAAACTATATTAATGAATTGGAAAGAAAAGTTTCAATTACCGCTTTTATATTGGAATATAACGGATATGTAACACAGGATGCGTATATGGCAGAACCGCAACCTCAAATACAAACTATACAAGGTAATAAAATACAATATGCATCATTAAGAATTGCATTTATAGGATATTGATATGATTAATTACGAATATGAATCATTATTTCTTGAAAATTCCATAAAAAGAGAAATATCTATTAAATTCAATGGCGGTACACTCGACAATACAGATTTGCACTGCGAGGAATGGTCTTTGAAAGAAGGACTTTGCTCGGAAAACGAATTACGTTTTGGATGTTGTGAAGCATCTGAACTAAAATTTCGTGTAACAAATTCCGTCAGCAGTTTAAAAAACAAAAAACTAAGTGTTTTTTCTATTTTGGGAGGACATTCTGAAAATCCATTCCAGTATGGCCATTATAATGTAATATCTGATGAAAAATCTGGAGATAGAAAATATCGAGACATCACAGCTTATGACAAAATGTACGATGTTGCAAATGCAGATGTATCTGCATGGTACAACAGCTTAAAGTTTCCTTTATCGTTATTAAATTTCCGAAACAGTTTTTGCGAATATTTAGGTATTGCTTCGGAGACAATTAGTCTTATAAACGATTCAATGATAGTTGAAAAAACTATAAAACCAAGTGAATTGTCAGGTAAAAAAGTATTAGAAGCAATTTGCGAAATAAACGGATGTTTTGGACATTTTGGAAGAAATGGAAAACTTCAGTACATAATTTTGCAAATGATGAGCCAGGGATTGTATCCACAAAAAGGTTTATACCCTCAAAAAGGCTTATATCCTCAGCATAAAACAAACGTCACAAAAATACAGAACAGTAGTTATATATCTTGCCAATACGAAGATTATATATGCCAAAAAATTGATAAATTACAAATTCGGCAGACAAAAAATGATATTGGTGCAATATCCGGTACCGGAAATAACTGCTATATTATTGAAAACAATTTTTTGGTATATGGAAAATCGGCAAAAGAGTTGCAGATCATAGCAGACAATGTCCTTAGTATTATTTACGGAATATGGTACAGACCGGCAAAAATTACAGCGCAAGGAAACCCTTGTATAGAAGTCGGTGACGGAATCAGAGTAAATACAAAAACAGATTTAGTTTACACGTATGTAATGCAAAGAACATTAAAGGGTATTCAGAAATTGCAAGACAGTTATTCTAGCGAAGGCAAAGAAAACCGTACAAAAAAGGTAAATGGATCTGAATATGATATTAAGCAATTACTCGGAAAAACAAATGAGTTAGAACGTACTGTTGAAGAAACCCGGTCTGAAATCAAGGATGTAGAAAGTGGACTGGATACGAAAATTACACAGACAGCCGGAAAGATTGAACTCGAAGCAAAAAGGGCTACAGAAGCGGAAGGAAATCTTAGTAGCAGAATTTCGCAAACTGCGGAATCTATAACAGCAGAAGTCACCCGTGCACAAGGGGTAGAAACAGATCTGGCGGCGGTCATATCGGTTCAAGCAGATCAGATTACTGCAAAAGTTTCAAAAGGTGATGTCAGTTCTCAGTTGAGTATTGAGAGTGGACAGGTAAGCATTTCCGGTGATAGATTCGTTTTGGATTCCACAAACTTTTCCATTACTGCGGATGGAAAAGTTACTGCAAAAAGCATTGATATTCAAGGTGGTAGTGTAAACATAGTTACATCTTCACAATCTTATGATGTTATTAGATTAAGAAATTCTAGTGGCGGATACTGTGGAATGGATAGTTATGGGCTTTCAGTACATTATGGTGGAAACACAACAACCATAGGAGGTAATGGATCGTATTTTGGAGCATTTCTTAACTCTCCTACAATATATACAGATACTATAAGCGCTAGATCTACAGCAGGGGACATCACTATTATGAACGATGTAAAATTCCAAGGAGATACAGAACTTGGTATTGGAGCATCTCATACAATAAGAGGTAGTTTAAACATAAATGTTTCTAGTTTAACTATAACATCACCATCTCTCGAAATTTCTCCTACAGGAAGTATATCTGTGGGAGCAGCATTAAAATACCTTGGTTTTTTTGGAATGCAAGGAGCAACCAAAAAAACAGTAAGCAAAGTGGCAACACCGAGTGCTTCAACAACTGCTTATAGTGTTGCTGTAGTATTGAATAACCTTATCAGCGCATTACAAGCATATAGCCTTATTGGATAGGAGAATACATATGAACAGCTTAGAAATCAGAGAATTTGAACAGTCAATCATAAATCTTTTCAACGAATGTGGTCTACCTATGGAGATTAAGCGGCTCATTGTGAATGATATTGCTGGTCAGATTAACAGAGCCGCAGATAATCAAATCAATGTAGAACTGGCAGAAAGAAACAGAGAAAAAGAAAGCGAGGTTTCTGCAGATGGCAATGAATAAGGTTTATACCAGAATTAACTGGGAAGATTACCCCAGTGAAAACACGGATTTAGATGCATACAATCTTAATCAGATGGATTCTGCTATTGATGCGTTGGACAACCGTATCATATCACAGGATGCCTTAAAAGTAGACAAGTCTGCAATAAACGGAAATATTGCTGATTGGACTATGGATGAAACAACAGGAATAATCACCATTACAAAATACAACGGTGAAAAGATTATTTTTGACCTCAATATTGAAAAAATACCTGTCGGATTTTCCATGTCTGATGACGGAATCATTACCATGACTACAGAAGATGGAACACAGTTTACAGCTGATATTGGTTCTATGATTCCGGTGTTGACATTTGAAGATTCTGCAACTATAGCTGTTTCAGTGACTGGTACTGGAAAGAATAAGACTTATTCTTTTTCAATAAAAACAGGATCAGTAACAGATGATATGCTGCAGCCTAATTATCTAGCAGATATTAGAGTAGAATCCGCAAATGCATCTGCTTATGCGCAATCCGCAAATGCAAAATCTGTATTGGCTGAATCTTATACAGTAGGTGGAACCGGAACAAGAGAAGGCGAAGATACCGATAACGCTAAGTATTATATGGAGCAGGCAAAAAAACAAACAGGAGGTATACCTACAAAAGTCAGCGAATTAGAAAATGATGCTGGATACATTACAAAATCAGTTTCTAATTTGACAAATTACTATGACAAAACCGATGTTGATAAAAAAATAGATGAAATTCCAAAAACAGATTTGACAAACTATTTGACCAAAACTGGTGATGGTAGTAATTTGACTGCGGCGTTTGAAGAAGCAACAACTTTAGAAGAATTAACGACAGGAGAAAAGTTATCATCTATTTTTGGAAAACTTAAACTGGCTGTAAAAAACCTTAAATCACTTATAGGTCTTATCGGAATTACCGATATTTCTGCTATTGGTGATGGAACTGTTACTGGAGGATTAAGTGATGTAAATAGCAAGTTAACAAACGCATTTGTTAATAGTAGCCCGAATATCAAAATAGCCTACTACACATGGTCTGGTCATGTTGTTGGTGGCACCACAACAAATTTCGGTAGATTTGACCATGTAATACCAGATGGTTGTACATTCATTGGGATGTTACTTACACCCAGATGCACAGTAGACATAACATTAAGCCATTATGCTACAGATATTTACGGTACATCGAAAGATTTTACAGGGGATATCTATTATGATGTACTGATTATTTACGCTACCTGATTATGTATACATTGCATTCTAAATAATAATATGTTTAAACAATAACATAAGCAAAATTAGTGTTATACTCCATATTTGGCTGAATAGATGATGCTACCATAAGCACAGACCCGTTTTGTAACTTCATGACACCTGTTTCTCCGTTACCATAGTCTGCAACAACAAAATCGCATTGTAATGTGGACGGAAATGGTAGTCCTGTAATTACATCATTTATATTTAGTCCAGGAGCATTAAATACAATGTAGCCATTGACCAATACAATATTTCCTGCTTTATTAATTCGCAAACCAAAACTTTTTATATATGCTGAGTTCACGTTAATGCCAGGAGATGTTTCAGTGTAATATCTTTGTTCTATTTCTAACTTGCTATTTACAATAGTAACACATATAAAAAACATACATAATAAAAGGAGAAAAAAATATGAAAAAAGAACTTTACAAAGGACCCGATATTTCCAAACACAATGGAAATGTCAATATTAAACGTGTGAGAGATGCTGGATACAAGCGTATTGGCATCCGGGCTGGCTATGGTAAAAATAATATCGATCAGCGATTTGTCAGCAATGCTTTGGCATGCGTAAATCTTGGAGTGGCGGTCATTATTTACTGGTTTTCATATGCTTTATCTGAACTCATGGCAAAAAACGAGGGGGACTATTGCTGTGATCAGGTCGAGAAGTATTGGAAAAAATGTCCCGTCGCATATGACTGTGAATATGACACTGTTCGCTATGCCAGAACTAAGGGGGTAAATATCACAAAAGATTTGGCAACGAATATGGCAATTGCGTTTTTGTCGAGAGTAAAGGAAAGAGGACACGTCCCGGTGATTTACACTAATCGTGATTACCTTAAAAATTACTTTGACATGGACAAAATTGTAGCGTCACTGGAAAAAGTGTATGTGTGGTATGCTAGGTACGGAGTTTCTCTGAGCGAAGCTGAACTGAATCTGGCCGATATTTGGCAGTATACATCATCCGGAGCTGTCCCTGGAATCAGCGGAAAGTGCGATATCAATATTTTTTACACAGACTTCGAAATGGTATCTTCTGTTCCTGCGCAGAGGGAAGAGACCTGTAATATCAATATTCAGAATTTTCAGAAAGCTGCGAATGCAGACGGTTACCGAGATGCGAAGGGAAGAAAGCTAGCTGAAGATGGCAAAGATGGTAAGAATACTCGGTATGTAAGACAGCAGATCTGCTTGCAGGCGAAGAGATTCGGACTGACCTATAAGGTTGGCTCCACAGGAGCGGTAGTTAAGTGGTGGCAGAGACGCTGCAATGAGATTTTGGGACATGATAAGAACGAAGACGGCAAGTATGGAAAAGATACGAGAAAAGAGACCATTGCAGTGCAGGACAAGCTGAACCTGGTAAAAGACGGAAAAGTTGGATACAACAGCATACAGGCAGTATTTTATAATTAAGAAGCAATTCCCCATCGGAGAATATCCGGCGGGGGATTTATGTACTGCCTTAATTGTTGTTTGCTCAAGCAACCGTCACATAAGGTAACCAAAAGTGTTATAAAAAAATAACATCAATCACATTCATGTTATTATCAACGATTATCTGTCGGATCACGTCCCTCCAAAAGAATTTTCGGTGCAGTTTATCGAGATCCTTGTACATTTCTTTCCAGTCTGACACAAACACCTCTCGCAAGTGCTTAACGCTGTCGTTAGACTTCCTAGAAGCTTCATACTGCCCTATTAAATCATTTAGCCTTAAATACTCCGTGTCATAGTATTCTTCGCTTATTCTGCCTTTTAAGAACATTGTGTTAAGCCTGTCCAACTCTGCCCGGTATTTTGATGCATTGTTGGTTGAGTGCTTTTTCTCTGATTTCTGATCCGACATAGCCGCTTCACGTTCTGCCAAAAAGGTATCGACCCGGTTCAGTAGCATCTCCTCGATAAGATTCTCGGATTTCACCTTGGCAAATCCGCACATTTTGGTAGAGTGATATTCGCAGTGGTAGTACCGATACACATTACCGCTTCGGTGGCTTTTTTGACAGGACCGCATCAGCCGATTACACTCCGGGCATCGGATCATACCGGAGAATAATACTTCGGTCCGCTTGTTTCCTGCGGTGCGTATTACTGGTCTCTTTTGTTGGAGATCTTGCCATTCCTCTTTAGATATGTACGGTTCACAGAAATTATCATTATCCTTGTAACATCCATAATAAAAAGGGCTGCGGATTATGCGCTTGATAGCTTGAATCTCAAATCTTGTACCGTACTGTTGGTTGATATGCCGGGCGGTGGCAGAGTAGTTTCGATATTTGCGATAGTATTCAAACAGATCCGCAACAGCATCTTCCCATTGTTCTTCCTTTACCAGTCTGCGCACTCCATTCACGACAGCGTTGTGGTATCCAAACGGTGTAGAGTGATCCGGGAGTATAGACTTCCCGATGGATGCCGCATACCGGATAGTATCTTTTCTCCTCTCAGAGTTTAATGCCCATTCCAACTCTGCCATTGATGCCTGCATATACATGAAGTTTTTTCCGTAGGGTGTAGTGGTGTCGATCTGCTGACTGACGGAGACAAGATTGCAACCGTTGATTTCCATGTCGTGATATAGGTTACAGAAATCTCGGGTATTACGTGCGATACGGTCATACCGCTGAATGACAACAAGCTGAATTTTTCTATCAGACACATCCCGCATCATTCGCTGAAAGTCTTTTCTCTTTTTGGTGGAGTGTCCGGTGATCCCGTAGTCTCCATCATAAACTGTGGCATTGTAATTCCCGGAGCCGTACTTGTCATCCAGGTACCGGCGGCACATATCAATTTGCACATCCATGCTGTCGGAGTTGTCCACGGCTTTGGATTTACGTGGGTAGATTGCGCAGTTAATCATTATTGTTCCTTTCTGACAGAAAAAGCCACTATAAAAGTGGCTTAATCTTTAGTCTACGAATTCAATTATATCAGCGGAATATCCCATAACTTCTCCGACATCTTTAATTTTTACTCGGATAGTGTAATGTTCATCTTTTTTCATGTCCATGACTTTCTGTTTTTGCTCATCTGATTTTACATAACACTGCACCCCATAGACATCTAAAGCATCGTCATTTGATAGATTGATATACTTCCCGCTTGCATCAATATTTGAAAGTCTGCCAGTAATTTCTAAATATTTTCCTTTGTAAGAATCGGTTGCTTTCAAAGCATTGTCTTTCAAATCGCTGTCAAGCTGTTCCACCGTAATTGCGGTATATTCAATTACTTCTTCTTGTTGCACAGTAGTTTCTTTCGTGGATGAAGATGTGCTCTGCTTTTGCGTTGTGGTAGAACTCGATGAACTGTCAGAGGAATCATCTGATAAAGAGCCAACAATTCCAATCGCAAAAAACACAGCAAGACAAATCAAAACTACTTTAAGTGTACTTGATTGTTTCCTCTTGCATACTGGACAAACCGTAGCTTTCTTCGGAATGTCTGATTGACAGTATTTACATTTCTTTGTTTCTTCCATAATAGTTTTTCTCCTTTTTACATTTTATCTGAATAGGCTAATATTCGCCTAATCATTTCTTTTTGGGTATCATCTGCTTTGCGGTATTTCATTAGCAAATCTTGCTCTTCTTCGGATAGAGAAATAGTGTAATCTATCGTCTGCTCAAGAGGATTCCATTGAACATCCTCATTTCTCATAAGAAATTCAAGGCTTACATTAAAAAAATCCGCAATCAATTTTAATTTGTCTGGCTTAGGAGTATATTTCCCCTGCTTCCAACTGGTTAATGTAGCAGTAGATACTCCGGTTTCTTTGGAAACTTTGTTAGGTTTTATGTTTCTTTGTTTGCATAACTCTTCAAAATTTTGATAGTACATAATTTCTCCTTTGTATGCTAAGAAAACTTAGGTTTTCTTATTGACATACTAAGAAAACTATGCTACTATGTAAAAGTACTAAGAAAACTTAGTACAAAATAAAAGATAGCTTAGTTTCTTATGTTTCTTTGTTTGGCAACTTTGATTATATAAGAAAACTAAGTTATCGTCAATACTTATTTGAAAGGAGTGACGATATTTTTATGCAAAAAATTGAGAAAAAGAATACTTCTTATGCGTATAAGCAGTATTTGAAACTCAAGAATAAGCACAAAAAGACAGACTATCAGGTTTCAAAGGATAGTGATGGTGCTATATCTACCGCAGTCCTCAGCCAGTGGGGAAAAGGAAATTATGATTTGAAGTTGGATAAACTTACGGCACTGGCAAAAGTATTTGATGTTTCCGTTTCTGAATTTATCAAGGAGAAGTAAAGATGAAAGGCCTTGTAATTGACCGAGAGGAGGATGTGGATGTCTGCAATGACTGAGGAACAAGCTGACAGAGCAATGCGCATTCTGGCAGAGTTATATGCCGACCAGATTGGCATGAAGAACCCGAAGATTACAATCACGAGAAAAGGAGAGAAGAAAGAATGAAAAAGCAGATTATACCTATCGAGAGAGCAAGCGAGAGCACCATTAATGCGCTGATTGAAGCAGGAGTACTGGTAGTGACCGAGGACGGTCTGAAGTGTGCGGAGGTGGACTGATGGCTGAGATTATCAAAAGCTATAAAGGATTTAACAAAGACATGACTTGCCGTGGATTTCAGTACGAAGAGGGCAAGGAGTACGAAGAGGAGACAGCAGATGCCTGCCATAGTGGATTCCATGCTTGTGAATATCCACTGGATTGCTTTAATTATTATTCTCCGAACGAATCTGTTTACCATGAGGTGGAGCAGAGCGGTGAATTTGACAGAGTTGAAGATGATTCCAAGGTTGCATCCACCAAGATTAAGGTCGGTGTAAGACTGGACATTGCCGGACTGGTAAAAGCAGCCATTGATTTTACCATGAGCAGAGTTAAAAAAGAAGCTGTAAGTGATGAAGACTACGGTGCATCCTCTGCGACAGGTTACTACGGTGCATCCTCTGCGACAGGCGACTACGGTGCATCCTCTGCCACAGGTGACTACGGTGCATCCTCTGCCACAGGTGACTGCGGTGCATCATCTGCCACAGGTTACAAAGGTGCATCCTCTGCCACAGGTTACAAAGGTGCATCCTCTGCCACAGGTTACAAAGGTGCATCATCTGCCACAGGTAACTGCGGTGCATCATCTGCCACAGGTTACTACGGTGCATCATCTGCCACAGGTTACTACGGTGCATCCTCTGCCACAGGTTACAAAGGTGCATCCTCTGCCACAGGTAACTGCGGTGCATCATCTGCCACAGGTTACTACGGTGCATCCTCTGCCACAGGTGACTACGGTGCATCATCTGCCACAGGTAACTGCGGTGCATCATCTGCGACAGGTTACAAAGGTGCATCATCTGCCACAGGTGACTACGGTGCATCCTCTGCCACAGGTAACTGCGGTGCATCATCTGCCACAGGTTACAAAGGTGCATCATCTGCCAACGATCCCGAGAGCGTTGCGGTTGCATGGGGATACAAAGGAAAGGCAATGGGTGTCCTTGGTTCCCATATTGTTCTTGCTGAATGGAAATACATTGGCAGTAAAGAGGATGACAGATACGACAAAGCAGAACAGAAAGCATGGGAGTTTGTCGGTGCGAAGATGTTTCGGGTAGACGGTGAAAAAGTGAAGCCGGATACATGGTACAGATTGGAGAATGGTGAACTTTTGGAGGTGGAAGAGTAATGGGAGAAGGAGAAAAGGAAGAATTGATGGTCACTGTTCCTTACAATGACTTTATTGCGGGAATAGAAGCATTACGGATAATCGTTTCTGCCAGGCAGATGTTAAAAAGCGGTGATGCCTATGCATCTGTTGGACTTAAAACAATCCTCGGAATTAACACAGAGGACGGTGATAAGGATGCCGGAAAGGATTGAGAACCGCATGGTTGTGGATTCTGAATGGGAAAGTTGTTATGCATCACAACCTGAAGTAGTAAAAGAGCATGGTTACCACAAATTTGGTACTGGTGAATTTGTCCACGAGAAGGAAGCTTATGAATATGCACTTGAACAGTGCTTAAATGGGTCAGAGGAAGATCAGAAGGAATTTAGAACCATGCTTGTTGAATGGTATTTCAGCGGTGGAGCATGGAGAAAGGAAGAATATAGTGGCACTTAAATCTTGGGATGAATTAAGAAAAATAGATGTAAGACCATTTTGTGAAGAGCGAGATGGGATGCTTTATCTGAATTGGGCAAAATGCATTTCTCTTTTGCATGAGAATGGTGCAAAGGTGGTCCGATGGATTCCTATACCGGATGAAAAATCAGGGACAAGCTTACGAATGGTGGACACTCCATTTACAGACAGTAAGGGAAATACCAATCGCTGTTATGAGACCAGAATCAAGGTTGTCATCGATGATATGGAGTATGAAATGCAGTCACCGGTGATGAATGGAGCTAATCCGGTCAAGGATAACTCAATGTCACAGCAAAGAGTCTGGAACAGTATGTGCAGATCATTCGTAAAGTGCGTTGCTATCAATACCGGCCTTGGCTTTGACCTCTGGATGAAGGAGGAGGCAAGACCGTTCCAAATGGGAATTCCGCAGGATGATGCAGCACCTTCTGCTGCAAACATGAAAGTCCTGAAGCAAATGTGTGAGAAGCACAAAGTTAATCTTGAATATTGGGTAAAGAGCTGTAATAAGACAGTGGCTACCCTGACAGGAACTGAAGTTGCTACGATGCTACAGACATTGAGAGAAAAGTATGGTGATGAGTAATGTATGCTACAGCTGCTATAACCAGCTATAAGGAAACCAAGGAAGGAACGGACCTTATTATTCATATTCCTAATTTACATCTCGGGAACCAGATCGTACGAAAGCTGATAAAGAAACTGGAAGTCCGGTTTGATGATGGCAGGCATATATCTGTTGATCAGCGCAAAAAGGCATATGCAACTATCCGTGATATAGCAGAGTATACAGGATATCTTCCGGAAGAGCAAAAGGAATATCTTAAATATCTGCATATTGTGAGAACCGGAAGTAAATATTTCAGCCTGTCCAGCTGCTCTATGGATACTGCCCGTGAGTTTATCAATACGATACTGGAATATGCCATAGAGAACGGAATACCGTTGTCTGAGAGTGCGATAGAGCGGACGGATGACATAGGGAAATATCTTTACTACTGTATTATCCATAAGAAATGTGCAATCTGTGGCAGAGATGGTGAAATACATCATGAGGATGCTATCGGCATGGGAAATAATCGTAGGACTGTTGATGATTCAAAGTATCGCAAGATTTGCCTGTGCCGTGAACATCATACGATAGCTCATCAGCGTGGGATAGAGGATTTCCGCAGAATGTACAAGGTATACGGCATTGTAGTAGATGATCTGGAACAAATAGAAGCACAGAAAAAGTGGGTTGAAACACCCGCCTCATAGGGGCGAAAGAAACCGTTTGTGTTAGTAATGGTGTCTCACAAACAAGCCATTATGTTAGTGTCAGGGCGGACGGGGATCCGCCCGGGAGGTGGTCTATATACTGATTGAGAATTACATACCTTTTGGTTATGCCAACAGAATATCAAGACAAAAACTTGTATCAGATACAAACATGAGTGATCGGAAAATCCGTCAGGAATTGGAAGATGCACTACTGCTCAGAGGGACATTGGTTATCAATATTGACAATGGATATTTCCAACCTGATGGCAGTCTGGAAGACCGGCAGAGGGTAAAGGAATATCTATTCCGGGAGCAGGCAAGGACAAGTAGCTGCAGCAAGCGTTGCAAGGCTATCAGACAGTGTCTGACACCAAAGGCAGAGGATACAGGGCAGATGTCACTCAAAGAATTTGGAATAGGGTAGGTGGGCTGAATGGATTACATAAAGCTGAGCCGAAAGATACTGGATTGGGAATGGTATGGGAATATAAATACCTGCCGTGTATTTATTCATATGCTTTTAAAGGCCTACTGGAAAGACAAGAAGATTGAGGGAACTGTGATCCCCAGGGGTTCATTCCCTTCATCGTATGGTCGATTAGCGGAGGAGACACAACTCACGGTTGACGAAGTAAGAACCGCAGTAAAGCATCTAATTTCTACCAAGGAGATTACCAAGCATGCAACCTCTAAATACACCGTATTTACGGTAAATAATTACTATGCTTACCAAATCATCCCAAGCAGTTTCCCAACCGATTCCCAAACGATTCCCGAACGATTCCCAACAAAAGAAGAATATAAAGAAGGGAATAATAAAAAAGAAGAACCTAAAGGTTCTAAGAAAAAATTTATCCCCCCGACCGTTGACGATGTTCGTGCCTATTGCCAAGAGCGGAACAATAAAGTTGATCCGCAGAAGTTTGTTGATTTCTATTCGTGCAAAGGCTGGATGGTTGGAAAAAATCACATGAAGGACTGGAAAGCGGCGGTAAGGACCTGGGAAAAATCCAGTAGTCAGAGCAAAGAGGCACCGGCGGAGAAAAGGTTCGATGCAAACAAAGGAATGATGCAAACTGACTACGGAGATATGTCGGAGTTTGAAAAATCTATGCTGGCAAACTGAAGGGAGAACGATGAGCAATCAAAATTATCGAAAGGCAATGGCCATTGAAGCCAAAAACAAGAAGAGGATACTGGAGATCAATCCTCACGTTGATGATGGCAGCGGTATATATTTCCTGACACGGATGGACGAGGACGGAATCCGGTATGCGTACATAGGGCAGGCTAAACATCTGCTGACAAGACTGGCACAACACCTCTCCGGATACCAACATATAGACCTGTCACTGAGAAAGCACGGACTGTATACCACGGACAATATCTACGGTTGGAAAATCGGATTCTTACATTATCCGGTAGATAAACTGGATAAGTGGGAAAAGTACTGGATTAAGTGTTATGCGGACAAGGGATATCAGCTTCGCAACAAGACCGCCGGCGGTCAGGGTGATGGAAAGAAACAGATTGATGAATACCGCCCCGGGAAAGGTTATCATGACGGATTAAAGCAGGGGTACATCAACGCCAGCCGGGAGATAGCACATCTCTTTGATCTGCATCTGGAAGTGACAGCAAAGAAGGATCCACCGACGGCGCACCAGAAGAACGCCTTGGAAAAGTTTAAAGCATTTTTGCAGGCATACAAGAAACAGGAGGATGAGGATGACTAGAGATATGTATAAAGCACTCATGGTGGCAGTAACGATGTGCGAGATACCAATCGGAACCAAGGTGCGGCTGAAAGATGATTACCCTGGCATCACACACATAATCGACGGATACCAATTGACTGCGCAGGGATTATACATGGAGTTTCGGGATGGATCAAGTCTTAACATCGAAAATTTGGAACAGATAGAGAAGGTGATCTGATGGAAATGTCAAATGAAGAAATCATACGGAGATATAAGCAGGCAAAGCATAAGCCTTCGCAGATCCAAATCCTGGCAGAACTTAATGCCTGTCCGAAATCAAAGATTTTGGAGATCATCAGCGGAGAGATATTTGATAATCATGCCGCTGCACGCGCTACAGTGCCGCAGGAACCGCATAAAAAGGTTGAGGTGGTAAATTCTCCCTACGGAGAAATAGACGCCCTGGAATCGTTTGTTACGGACCGCATGGATGAACTGGAAAATCAGATCAAGGTAATGGAGAACGAGTATAAAAATCTCTCTGCAGCGCTACTGGTAATCGGACAGTATAAGGAGATGGCGACATGAGTGGAGGATTTCATAGCGAGGATGAATTGCGGAAGATGGAGCAGCATCCCAGTGTGCGGGCAATCCGCATCGGACGCACGAAGCCGTATGACTGCAGCTATCCGGAAATGACGGAGAGACCAAAGATACATGCAGAAAGAAGCGAGAGCCATGAAGATATATGCCGTGAAGAATGACAAGGACAGCTACCTGAATATTGGGGATGGCAGACAGTCCTGATTTAGAAATAGAAAGGGACTGTGAACATTACGCACCCATGACCAACGCAGACCGGATCAGAAACATGACGGACGAGGAACTGGCGATGGCTATTATGTGTCTTGCGGAATTTACTAGAAGTGACAAGGTATGCGATTTTAGCCATGATTGTAAGGATTGTACGTTGGCATGGTTACAGAAAGAAAGCGAGGAATGAAGATGCAAGATAGATATTTATTCCGTGGCAAGCGGGCAGGCAACGGGGAATGGGTGATATGGGATGCCATCACTGGAATACCGCATGATTTATATATTCAAGTGAAAACCATCTGCCAGTGCACCGGACTTAAAGACAAGAACGGTAATCTGATTTGGGAGAATGACATTGTTGCTTACTGGGATTCATACAGTACAGAAAGCGGACTGGCAGAAGCAGATTGCATCGGTAAAGTCGTATGGGATGATGAAACAATTTCCTTCCAAGTGACAAACAGATTATCTGCTGAAAGCTATGAAGTTTTAGGTGATGAATGTTCAGTGATTGGGAATGTATTTGACAATCCGGAACTGTTGGAGGAGTAGAAATGACAGTACCAAATTTATGTAATGAAGTGTTAGAAAATGCAATTAAAGTTCACGAGACGTGCGAGAACGCAGGATGTGAAATAACTCCGCTTGATGCAGTTGCAGTACAGGCTATGAAAGAGTTGTTACGGTACCGCCAAATCGGCACAGTGGAAGAATGCCGGGCGGCGGTGGAAAAACAGAAAGCCAAACGACCTGACGGTGGAAGGGATATTGATGGAAAAGATTATCTTATATGTCCTAATTGTTGTGCAATAGTCGCTGATGGTGAATGGACAGCGAAGTTTTGCCCTGATTGTGGACAGAAGTTGGATTGGAGTGGTGAAGAATGAGAATAGAGATTGAGTTTCCGGAAGAATTTGAAAAGGATTATACTGCGGACAAATTTGCAGAATTTTTAGGTAGAGTAAGGGCTGACATAGATTACAACGGAATATGCGGTAACTATGAACGGGAAACAGCAGATGTGCTGGCGGAAGCATTTAAGAACAGTAGAGTTGTCCAGCCAGTAGCATATGAGGGCGGACGGTTGATTGATGCAGACAAACTTATTGAACTTATGATAAAAGACAGAGATTATGCAGGAGAGAACGGCTTTGTGGATATGTTTTATGAACGTCAACACTTGATTGGTGTAATCAACCAACAGCCGACCGCCTATGATGTGGATAAGGTTGTGAAACAGCTTGAAGAAGAGAAAGAATATTCCAACGCTGATTTTGAAGGTTATGCAGATGCGCACGGGTTAGATTCCGATGATGACTGGTACTATATGGGACTTAAAAGGGCAATCGAGATTGTAAAAGGCGGTGGAGCAGATGGCAATTAAACCGATTTTATTCAACACAGAAATGGTTCGGGCGATTTTGGATGGGAGAAAGAGTTGCACGAGAAGAATAATTAAACCACAACCGCAAGGATATTTTGAAGTAAGCGAAGAACCGCTGTATATATATGATACAGACGGAAAACAAGGCAAAATTACACCACCGTATCAGCCGGGAGATATCCTGTATGTCCGGGAAACATGGAGTGAAGTAGAAACGGTCAATGGAGTACCGTTTCATATTTACAAGGCAGATGATAACGGAAGGTATGCAGATGATAACCATAAATTTGAAAGGTGGTACCCATCAATTCACATGCCAAAGGAAGCCGCTCGTATCTGGTTAAAGGTTACGGATGTGAGAGTGGAGCGGTTGCAGGATATAACACCAAAGGACGCTGAAAATGAAGGTGTTGGAAATCTTTTCTACGAAGATATTGGGTACAGTGAAAAAAATTATGGAACAGAAGTAGATCCAGAGTATGGGATTGCAAAGGAACAATTTGCTTGGTTGTGGGAATCAACCATAAAGAAATCCGATCTTGGACGCTACGGTTGGAATGCCAACCCGTGGGTGTGGGTTATCGAATTTGAAAGATGCAAGAAACCGGAGGAGGATAAACGATGCGATTGATTGATGCGGATGATTTTATAAAAAGGTTCCGCTACGGGGAGGCGGATTAGATGGCTAAGGCAATGGGTGTCAGCCCTATCACAGATACTATTTACTATGGCAATCTGAAAAATGATAAATGGGTAGGAAAAAAGGAAGACGTTACCCAAATGGCAATCAAGGCTGTTTTTGAGTGGTTTATGAACAAGCACGAACAGAACTGCCCTGATGGAGAGTATCAGATACGATTTCCAGGAACCCCGTATGTGCTGTCTATGAGGAAAGAGAAAAAGGATGGTGAAGCAGATGCAGAATATTGATTACACCGCCTTGTATGCCCAAAATGCGGACTTTAAACGTTACGTTGATCGCTATTGCGTGAAGCACCGGATCAGCATGGAACAGGCACTGCAGCACTATCTGGTGCAGATGGCGGGGATGCAGTACAAGGAGCAGATGGATAACAAGGTAGAATAGATTAGAAAGGAGTAAGAGGTTTGCTGGCCAGCGTGAAAGACGTCTTTACTCCAAAGCAAAATGAAAGAAGAATTTAGAAGCAGGGTTTATACCGATAGACCTGATTATGCAGATTTTGAACCACCGAAAAAATTTCAGGCAATCGAGAGCATAATTGCAAAAAGATTGCGTGAGCATCCCAATGCTATATGTTCATATTCCGGCGGTTCTGATAGTGACATCATGATTGACGTAATAGAGAGGACGAGGCAGTTATTTGAATTGCCGCCCATAAAATATGTATTTTTCAATACTGGACTTGAAATGAAGGCTATAAAAAATCATGTCAAGGATACTGCAGAAAAATACAGTGTGGAAATCGAGGAGTGCCGGCCGAAGGTAGGAATCGTTCAGGCGGTAAGAACGTATGGAGTGCCATTTGTATCGAAGATTATGTCAGGCGGCCTGTCAGAATGGCAGAAGAAAGGAATTCCACTGTCAATAGCGGATGAATATGAACAAGCTGAAGATAAGGCTGCCAAGAGAAAAGAGTTGAAAGAAAGGTATCCAAATTGTGAAAGTGTGATAAATTTCCTGTGCTGTTGCAATTCTAAAGGTGAGCCAAGACCAAACATACAGCTTGTTATCAATTCGTCCAAGTACATGAGAGATTTTATTGGGGAGTATCCGCCAGACTTTCAGATAAGTGCAAAGTGCTGTGATTATTGTAAAAAGGATATTGCTCATAGCGTCCAGAAAGACTATGACATGATAATCACGGGAGAACGCAGGGACGAGGGCGGTATGAGATCTGTTCCGCGAAAAGATAATACTGCTCTGTGCTTCACTGAAACGGCAAGCGGTCAGTATCGGTTGCGCCCACTCTATTATGTCAGTGATAAAGACAAGGATTGGTATAAAAATTATTACGGCATACGGTATTCAGATGCATATGAAGTATATGGATTGACACGAACCGGATGTTGTGGATGTCCGATATCTTATAAGGCCGTTGATGATCTGGAGTTGATTCGTCCGTATGAACCAAATGTAGTAAAGGCTGCATGGAATATTTTTGGAAAAAGTTATGAGTACAGAAAGAAATATAACGAGTACAAGCAGAAACGGATGGCGCAGGAAAAAGAAGCTGCCACTAATGTAGAAGGGCAGATGAGCCTTAATGATTATATAAAATAAAAAGGCACCCGGAGGTGCCAGTGAGATGATTGCTGTATGCACCCTTGAGTAACTACAAAATTGCAAATAAGTGTTATTCTCCCAGGTTACTTTTAGCGGTTATCCTTAATGCTTTTTTGCAACAGGATGCAGGGAGAAATTCAAAACCGCATTCAAAACGATCTTAGGCACGTTTCTTCACCTCCATCTCAACGAAATGGTAACACAAAAAAATATAAAAATCAAGAAAGGAGCCGAACCAGCGCGCATAAAGGGTACCCGGTTCCTATGAGAATGAAGAATAGCAAATTAAAGGAATATTTGAATGGATTTTCGGATGACGTGGAAATCAGCCTGATAGTAGCAAATACGCAAAATAGAAAAGTATATGAGCCAAAAGAAGTTCTTGTAATGACAGATATGGAAATTCCAGCATTTGTAATTGATGTTTGCAATGAGAGAGACATGGATGTAGAAGAAATCTCTGTATGCGAGGAATGTGAACGAAATGCAAATGATCTGGAAGGGCAGATGGACATATCAGACTTCCCAGAGGTGATGCCATGAAAAATAACATTATCATTGACTGCTTTGCCGGTGGTGGCGGAGCAAGCGTAGGAATCGAAATGGCACTGGGAAGATCTGTTGACATTGCTGTAAACCATGATCCGCAGGCTATACGGATGCATAGGGTAAACCACCCTGATACATTGCATTTGACAGAGGATATTTTTAAGGTCGATCTGCAAAAGTATGTTGGAGATTGCCATGTGGCACTGATGTGGGCATCACCTGACTGCACAAGCCATAGCAAAGCAAAAGGCGGGCAACCACGCAAAAAAGGATTGCGGATACTTCCCTGGGCGGTATATAAGCACGCTAAAACGTTGTTACCTGATGTAATTATTATGGAGAATGTGGAAGAGATACAACAGTGGGGGCCACTGGATGAAGATGGTCACCCGATACCGGAACGCAGGGGAGAGGACTACCGTAAATTTATTACGGCTATGACATCTCTTGGATATGATTTCGATAGCCGGGAGCTTGTGGCTGCGGATTATGGGGCACCTACGACACGGAAACGATGGTATGCAATCTTCCGGCGGGACGGAAAAAATATTGTCTGGCCGACACCAACCCACAGCAAAGACGGGGACTTGTTACCGAAGTGGAAGGAATGTGGTGACTATATCGACTGGTCTGATCTTGGAACATCCATTTTTGAGCGGAAGAAGCCACTGGCGGCAGCCACAATGGACAGAATTGGGAATGGTGTGAGGAAGTACATAATTGATAATCCGAACCCGTATATCGTCAAAAGCAAGGATGCACTGGCATTTATCATACAGTATCACGGTGAGACCAGGCAGGGGGATTCCCGGGGACAACTCCTTACGGATCCTATCAAGACTATTGATACTAGCAACCGTTACGGATTGGTAACCGCATTTGTTACAAAGTTTTATAAGACCGGGATCGGGCAGGGGTGTGACGAGCCACTGCATACGATTACCACTTCCCCTGGACATTTCGGGATTGTATCTGCGTTTATGGTCAAATATTACGGAACCGGGTGTGGTCAGACATTGGACAAGCCGCTGGGGACCATTACCACAAAGGATCGGTTCGGACTGGTGAATGTTCTGATTGAGATTGACGGAGAACAATATGTTATAAAAGACATTTTTCTGCGGATGCTGAAGCCGGAAGAATTGAAGCTGATGCAGGGATTTCCCGAGGATTATATCATTGATAGAGATATTGCAGGAAAAACATATCCTATTGTGGAGCGAGTGGCAAGGATAGGTAACAGCGTAGTGCCGGTTATGGCAGAAGCACTGGTATCTGCAAACTGCGGTTACCTATGCATTGGAGATCGTACACCGAACATGCAGATCAAAGCAGAGCAGACCGGGCAACTCCGGTTTGCGTAGGAGGTAAGAAAAATATGGGAAAGAGACATTTAACACCGGCAGAAATAAAAGAGCAGTGCAAGCGGATTGCCCGGGAAAGCCGTATGGCTGACCGAACCCCCTGGACGGCTATGGGAATCATCTGCAGCTATGTGATCATGCGCCGGGAGGGATTCAAGGGGCAGCGGATCTCCCGGCTGGCGAATAAGGTAAATGAAATGGAAGCTGATTGGTCCGCGGGCAAGATCGACCTGAAGGAGATTAGCCAGCGCCTGATGGATAAGGCAGGCTGGTCCATTGAGTATAAAGCCTATACAGAGGATGACATCACCGCCCGGAAGGGATCCTATCAGTACTGGCTTGATCAGAAACAGATTGCACCGCAGAATACCATCAATGAGCAGGCTACAAGATATATGCTTTTCTTCTTTACCTCTTTGATGGACGAGTATGGATTCGGAAAAGATCGGCTCACCCGCGTTGAGGAGTATATGAATGAGCTGTTGTTGTCATACCAGCAGGATAAGACCACCGTCAGGGAATGGTCTCATGCGCTGCTTACGGAAGCTGGAGTAATTATGGAGCCGCCCGTGGATCCGCTGACACAAACTGCAGGAAGCATTATGACGGGGTGATAATGATGGAATTTTACAAATTATTCCACTGGCGGAGAGACTGGCCGGAGTTGTTGAGTATGGAGAAAGTGCTGGTGAGCGGTGAACTACATGCCAGATGCATTGAGAAAATGAGAAAAATCGACCAGCTGATAACTGGTGCAGCTATGATGAGCATTTTATTAAGCAGGAACTGAAAACAGGAACTAAAAAGTGAAATAGTAACTCAAAAGTTGAGTTAAGAAGTGAAAAATTTAATTAAAAATTTGAGTTCCACGCAATAACTCAAAAGCAAGTTAAAAACAGGAGGAAAATTACATGAAATATTGCATTGAAACAACGGATAATGGTTGCATTGAAACCTTGGAAATTTCTGATAAAGAGAAATTCCAGAGGGAATCTATAAAAATAAAGGGTGGATGTAAGTCTTTAGGAAAGAGCTTTGCAGATCAACTGGAAGAGGCTGGATATTGTGATGAGATTGTTGAAAAGGTAGATGAAATATATGACGAATTTGGAGATCTGGATTTTTTGCAGCTTGCGGAATTGGTAAGTGAGTAAATTAGGATTTAGTGGAGGTAGAAAAAATGTATAAAGCAACAAATATTGATACGGACAAGGCTCTCAAAGCAATCAATGATTCAAGAGCAATACAAGAAAGAGCATCACAGCTTAGATCGGAAAAAGAAAGATCTTACATGGAGGGACTGAACAAAGGACTTGATATTGCTGAAAGTCTTTTTGAATGTTCAAATTATGAGAAATCGACGCAGGAGTCAACTTATACAGATGGTGTCTGCGATGTACTCTATGAACTTGGAAAAGAACTTGATATACCAACTCAGGATATAAGAGATAATATTGCATCGGTAGATGAAGCCTGCGCTCTGTTTGCAGACAGGATTCGGGAAGCAATAGCAAGAGATAAGGATCAGTAAACTGAAAGAGAGTATAAAATGTCACGACTTATAACATATCAGTCCGGTGGATTTACGAATTACGGAATCAGCTATCGAAAATATAGTCCGGAAGAATTGGAGGAAAGAAAAAGTATGTGGGTAAAAGGAAAACCCAAAAAAAGTGGAAATTATAGGGTTAGATATCACGGCAATGAAGGAAGGGATGATTATACCACATCAGGTGGTGGGCACTGGTGGAACACCGCTTCATCGAATGATCAGGAACAAGTAGAATATGATCCTGAAAGTTTCAGAGAATTATAATGCGGTAAACTGAAATTTAGTGAAGAAAGGAAGAAGAATATGGCTAAAGCAATATTGGTTATGGATATGCCGAAATCATGTAGTAAATGCAAATTTCTGTACGAATTTCAAGGAATCAAAAAATGTCAGCTTATAAACGTTCTCAATAATAGAGCATCGATGCTGTCACAGAACCCATTTACAAAGAAACGGCATGATAAATGTCCGCTCCGTGAGCTGCCTGAACGTGAGACAGAGATGGCGGATGCCGATGATCTCGGCAAAGATTATGTCAGAGGAACGATGGATGGTTGGAATGCCTGCTTGGATGCGATAGATCCTTTAAAAAATAAATAATTTAGTGGAGGTGGCAATATCTATGACTATAGGAAAAGCTATTAAATTTATAAATGAATTAACAGATGTGATTCCTGATGACTGTTCAGACTCTGAAATATGTAAAAAAGCATTGCAGATGGCAATTACCGCCTTGCAGAATCAGCCGGTGTGGATTCCGGTAAGTGAGAGACTGCCGGAAGAAAGCGGAGAATATTTGACATGGGTTAGATATGACAATGAAGAGTTTATGTCTATTGAGGAGATAGAGTGTGAAGGCATATTGAAAGAATGGAATTTTACGGGAAAGGTATTATATTGGATGCCATTACCAAAAGAGCCGTACCGAGAAAGTGAGGAAGAGAATGGCAAAGTGTAAAAATTGTAAACATCTGTGTACCATGTATAATCACATAAAAGAATCTTTCAAGTGGTGCTCACTGATAGATGACTATCCGGATGAGGACATAGAAAGAGAATGCGATCACTACGTACCCATGACCAACGCAGACTGGATCAGGAGCATGACGGACGAGGAACTGGCAGAGTTTATTGTCAACCTTGAAAACCATTTTGGTGAGGAATATGAGGGTGAACAGAGTTGTCTGTCATGGTTGCAGAAAGAAAGTGAGGAATGATGATGCAGGATAGATATTTATTTAAGGCAAAACGTAAGGATGGTAGAGAATGGGTATTTGGTGGTTTGTCTTATTGTGAAACTGAAAGTTATCGGAGGTTGACTATGAAAATTACAGAATTGGACTTGTCCGTAAGATCTTACAATGTCCTGTTAAGAGCAGGAATAGATACAACTGAAAAGATCAAAGAAATGACAGATGATGACCTGAGACAAATTAAGCATTTGAATGAAAAGTGTTTAGAGGAAATCAGATAGGTTGTGGATCAGGCATTAACGAAGGAGTGATAGAAAAAATCAAAAAGTGTAATATGTTTTAAATATACACAATTTATACCCAGTGCAGAGGACCTGCAATTGATGCCACAAAACAGCGGTAGATCCATCTGACCAAAGATAACATCTACCGCTTACCTGCTTACCAGTATCATACCATAGGATCTGATGGTAGGCAATGAGAAAATGAGGTACAGCCTATGACAAAGACAGACCTGATTAATGACATTGCTTTCGAGATGAGTGATATTCTTACACCGGAACAGATTGACAAAGTAAAGATCGTGTTTTTAGTAAAAATGCAGGACTATGATATTTCAGAAAACAGGCAGCTTCCGATGGTGGAAGAACATGATAATGAATGGTTAATGAAACGATACTGGATTGACAGCGTGGCAGCAGGGCTCAGCGAGTCCACCATCCGGGGATACATCGGCCGCATCAAAGAATTTTTTGACTATGCCGGGAAAAATTATAAATACGTCACAGCACAGGATATTACGGATTTTTTGGCAATAAAGGCTTACAGAGATCACATCAGCCAAAATTATAAATCCACAATCTACCGTTATTTGTCCACGTTTTTTTCCTGGGCGTACCGTAAAGAGCATATAACCAAAAATGTCGCAGATGGTGTGGATAAGGTCAAACAGATCCAAGCACAGAAAAAGCGATTGACAGATGAAGAGATAGAAGATATCAGGGATGTATTGGTTACTACAAAAGAAAAGGCCCTGTTTGAACTGATGCTGTGCACGGGGATGAGAGTAGGGGAGATAGCACACCTCAATATCTCCGATCTGGATCTGATCCATAAAACGGTTACTATATGGGGAGAGAAGAGCAATAAGTACCGCACGTGCATGCTGACGCCCAAAGCAGTCAAAGCATTGAAAAATTACATCGGCAACCGTCCGGGGACAGATCCGGTGTTCCTGGCTGACAGGGCGCCGCATAATAGGATGAGAGAGTATGGAATAGAGAAGCTGGCCAAGGAGATGGCGGCCTGCGGCGGTGTGACACGGCTGACCGCAACGGTCCACATTTACCGGAAGACCTTTGCATCCGTTCTGTATCGCAAAACAGGCGATGTAATGTTAGTAAGTAGACTCCTCGGGCATTCCAATCCGGAGATTACTGTAAAATATTATCTTGTGGATGATATAGAGGAGATGCAGCATAAGTACAATAGAGTAGCATAAGATAAGTGAATAGAATAGGGAGAGCATAACACTCTCCCTATTTTTCTGCAATCATTCTGTTGATCTCCTGGCAGTCTTCCTGCGCTTGCTGATAGAGTGTGTAAGCCGTGTCAGCTTTTATTGCGGATCCTGCCTTTTCTGCTATAATCCGATAGTCATTCATTTTCTGAGCACATCCATACTGCGCATACTCAAGTAATTTCTGTTTTTCCATATTGTTCTCCTTTTGTGGTCGGTTATCTGTTGCAATAAAATCATAGGTCTTTTTGTCGGATGATGTCAAAAGGCTTTCGGCGCAATTTCCGACTATTATTTTAAATATGTGCTGTCAAGTGAAAAAATAACAGTTGTTGTTGAAAAGTAATAACGTATGTTATATAATCATAATGTAATAGTAGATATTGTGAGGTATTTTATGAACATAAAAGGTAGAATGAAAAAATTGCAAACTGCTATTATCAAAAAAGGATTTATTGTAAAAATCAATACATGTCAATTCTACTCTGATGATCAAGGAAGAATGATTACATGTTACAAGGTTTTAACTCCCATAACTTATTTTTCAAACAAGAAATTAGAATGGAAAATAACGGATTACGAAATAATATCTTCTTGCTCTATCATTGATATTATTATGTGCTTGTTGGATATTTATAAGGCGGTGAGCGAATGGCAAGAAAGCTAACGGAAAGGCAAAAATTATTTGCTGATTATTACATCGAATGCGGAAATGGTACAGAAGCTGCCAGAAGAGCCGGATATTCAGAGGATAGTTGCAGACAAATAGCTACGGAAAACTTAACAAAGCCGTCTATATGCGAATATATTGCGGAGCGAGTAAAGCCAACAGAGGAAAAAAGGGTTGCCACGGGAGATGAAATCATGCAGTTCTTCACTTCCGTTATGCGTGGTGAGGTGTTAGATGCTTTTGATTTGCCACCAAGCCTTTCTGACAGAAAAGATGCCGCGAAGGAATTGGCAAAAAGAATAATTGACATAGAGAATAAATCAGAGCAAGGAGGGGTCACTATTGTCAACAACATTCCAAGACCAGACAACAGTAGACCTGACTGATTTGATTGCACCTTGTTATTACAATTTACATTGGGATATTTTAGACGGAAAACACACATATTATGATTTATATGGTGGAAGAGGTTCCGCTAAATCTTCTGCCGTGTCGGTTGAGATCGTTTATGGAATGATGAATGATGCAATGGAAGGGAAGCTGACAAATGCGGTTGTCTTTCGGAAATACGCTGTCACTCTCAGAGAATCTGTTTACGAACAAATCCAATGGGCAATAGATGCCCTTGAAGTGTCTTATTTGTGGGAGGCAAAAGTAAGCCCCTTGCAATTTGTGTACAAACCTACCGGACAAAAGATTATATTTAGAGGGCTTGACAAAGCAAAAAAAACGAAATCTATCAAATCAAGCAAAGGTTATTTTAAATATCTGTGGTTTGAGGAGTTGGACGAATTTGCGGGAATTGAAGAAATAAGAACAGTGCAGCAGTCTGTCCTTCGTGGAGGAAGCAAATTTGTCGTATTTAAGTCATTTAACCCTCCGATCAGCAGAACAAACTGGGCAAACAAATATGTTGATGAATCAAGAGAAGACAGCTACAGACTACACACAGATTACACCATGATCCCTATCGAATGGCTTGGACAACAGTTTGTTGATGATGCAATGCATCTTAAAAAGACAAACGAAAGAGCGTACAACCATGAATATTTAGGTCTTCCTGTCGGACTTGGCACCAACATATTTGAGTTGTTGGATATCAGATCAATATCTGATGACGAAATTAAAACCTACCAGTCGATATATCAAGGGCAAGACTGGGGATGGTTCCCAGATCCAAAGGCATTTATTAGACTTGCATATCTGCCGAACAAGGAGCAAGTCATTCTTCTCGACGAACTTGGTGGAAATAAAATTCGTAATACCGACATGGCAAGGCAGATTATTGATAAAAATTACGATGATGTAAGGATTATGTGTGGTGTTGACGAAGAAGAAAGCATTTTAGACTTTAGAGATGCCGGACTTCCGGCAAGGAAAGCTATCGTAACTCCTGGGAGCCGTAAATACACATTCGAATGGTTGCAGTGCAGAACCATTGTGATAGACCCGGCACGAACGCCAAGGGCATATAATGAGATCATATCTTACGAACACGAAGTGGATGGCAATGGAGAAGTTATATCAGATTATCCAGATGGGAATGACCATTGGATTGATGCTATCAGATATGCAACGAGTCCGCTATCAATGAAGAGAGGTAACAGCGCATGATGAAGACGGTAAACATATTAGGCACACCATACTCTTTTAAGGTTGATGACCTTAATAACCCAGGTTTGGGAGAAAATGATGGTCTTTGTAGAGTGTTTGACAAAGAAATCATTGTCAGAGCAACGGAATATATGGGTGGAATTTCTGAAGAGTCAAAGCAAATAAGAACGGATCATGTTGTCAGACATGAACTGATCCATGCCGTAGCGCAAGAATGCGGTGTGGCATATGGAAACAATGAGGACTTAGTCGATTGGATTGCTCACATTATACCTATAGTCAATAAAGCGTTTGATGAGATAAAAGAGGATAACTAAATGGGACTGATTCAGACTATAAAAGGATGGGTAAATATGCTGTTAAAGAGAAAAGCGGAAGATGAATTCCTGGTGGATGCTATCAACACAGACACGATGGACAAATTTATCAAGCAGTGTGTGCAGATCTATCAGGGTAAACCGGAATGGTTGGATGAGAAAGACCATGTAAAGACTATCAACTTTGCGAAGTCCATCTGCTCTGAGGTTGCGCGACTGGCCACTCTTGCCATCGGGATCACGGTTGATGGCTCTGCGCGGGCAGACTGGTTGCAACAGCAGATTGAGAATGTGTATTTTAATCTCCGGCACTGGGTAGAATATGGCTGCGTGTACGGCACAGTGATTCTTAAGCCAAACGGTACGGGGATTGACTTGTTCACACCGGACAGATTCTTGGTGACGGAATGTGTCAATGATAAAATAACTGGTGTTATCTTCTGCTTTTCCGAAAAAGTTAAAAAGGATCTGTGGTACACCCGACTGGAATATCACAGATTTGCCGATGATGGCTCTTATCTGATTGACAATGTGTGCTATGAGGGAAAGAGCAAGGACGATACCTACAAAAAGGTTGACATCTCTGTGACCCCGTGGAATGGACTTCTTGAAAGCGTTGTGATAGGTGGTATAGAACAGCCTTTATACGGTGTTCTGCGCACTCCGCAGGCAAATAACATTGACATATGCAGCCCTCTGTCTATGCCTATCTTTGCAGAAGCTATCGAGGAACTGAAAGACCTTGACATTGCTTACAGCCGGAACAGCAAGGAAATCGTGGACAGCAAGCGCACAGTCCTTATGGATTCTGACAAGCTGTTCCCGTTCCAAAATTCAGAGTTATTTAGACTTGGTCCCACCATTGCCGCCGGCAGGATGAGAGAAAAGATGGGTATGCCGGACTATGTAAAGGTAGTAGATGGAAATGGCTCAGATGACTTCTATCAAGAGATCAATCCGACCTTGCAAACACAAACCCGACTGGATGGAATCAATGCTATTCTGTCGCAGATTGGTTATAAGATTGGATTCAGTAATGGTTACTTCGTATTCAATCAGAAGACCGGCATGGTTACCGCAACGCAGGTCGAATCAGATGACCGCAGGACAATCCAGTTTATCAAGGATGTCCGGGACAAATTAGAGGACTGTTTGGATGATACCATCTATGCACTGGATGTGATGGCTACCTTGTACGGACTGGCTCCGGCAGGAACATATGAAGTAACATATGACTTCGGAGACATTACATACAATCGAGAAGAAGACCGTATGAGATGGTGGCAATATGTTCAAGCGGGTAAAGTCCCGGCATGGATGTTTTTTGTAAAATTTGAGGGCATGAGCAAGGAAGAAGCCAAAGCTATGGTTGATGAAGCCCAGCCCAAGGAAGAAATGCTGTTTCCAGAGTAATTTGATTGCTCTTTTACCATTTTGGCATGATAGAATACAAATAACTTATCATCTTCTGCATTTGCGCTGACCGAGAAGTGAGAGAATAAGCGGTTATAGCCTCCTTTCTACTAAAATTGCCCGAGGTGGGAAAATACGTTGCACCCACGCACCCTATGGGTTAAAAGAGATCCTGCAGAATGCGACGGCAGGCGGGTATTGAAAAGATTTGAATTAGGGGTGATAGAGTGGCACATGACAAGAATTACTATGCATCAGAATTTCATAAGTACTCTATCCACCGGACGGAAAAGGGTATTCGGATAGATATTAACTTCCAGCCATTGGGAGCGGCTCTTGACCGGGCACAGCTTGCACTGGACAACCAGGTATGGGACGATATGCAGCGGCATATGCCACGGAGAGACGGGGAGTTAATCCGCAGAACTAACGTTCTGAATGAAGTGTCTGCCGGATCGGGTGAAGTCCATGTGTATGACCCTACTCTGCCGTATGCGCATTATATGTACATGGGCGAGAAATACATAGATCCCGTGTGGCGTGTTGGTGGCTTTTACGGTATTCTGCCGGAGAAAGAGGGACAATGGTGGAGCCGCAAGGGTGTAACCAAGATTCCGAGTGGGGAACCTCTGAATTATACAAATCCGGAAGCAATTTCTCTGTGGGATGTGGAAGCCATTGAGAGATACGGTGATGACTGGCTGAACGTGGTTAAACGAGCCATAGATGGGAGCGAATTATGATTACTCCAGAATATCTTAACGAGGTCATACAAGGTGTGGAAGTGGCTGTGAATCGGCTGAACAATAAGCTATTGACTGAAATAGTAAAGAAGATAGTCGAAGCCTTTTATTCTGGCAGAGATATTCTTATGCCATCTACCATTCATAAACTGCATTTAATTGTTCAGAGTGGTTATTCACTGGAAGAGATACAGAGGACTATTGAAAATGCTCTGCCAGATATTCAGACAGAAATACACAATGCTTTCCTTAAATCAGCAAACACAATCGCAGCTTACAACTATGAATTTTCAAAATTAATGATAGCTGCTTATGATACTAACTGGAAGATGCCAGTATACACTTTTGAAAATATTCCTAAATCCGCAAAAGACCTAAACATGACCCGGATGGAAATCATGAAACTGGAAAACGCATATAAGCGCACGAACAGCACTGTCAGAAATCTGACCAAGACCACTGCGATATCTGTGCAGAATGAATACGTGCAAGCCTGTGATGATATTTACATGAAAGCGCAGGCGGGAGTGACAGTACAGCAAGCTGTTAATGATGTTGTGGGAGACCTTGCCAAACGTGGGATTACAACTGTAAAATATGGCACCGGGCACACGGACAAGATTGACACAGCCATTGCAAGAGCGGTCCGCACTGGAATCAACCAAGCAAATAGCGAGATTATCCTTACACGCTGCGCAGAAATGGGAATCCAGTATGTCAAGGTCAGTCAGCATTTAGGAGCGAGAGTTACCAAGCATGATGACTACACAAATCATTCATGGTGGCAGGGAAAGATATATTCCCTTGACTGGACAAAGGATGTGCTCATTAAAAATATGGCATCTGTGCCGTTGCAAGACAAAGAATTTGGATATTTGCAGGAATTGAAGCAGAAACTCATGGTAGAAAAGAAATATAACTACCCTGACTTTGTGGAGACTTGCGGATACGGTAAGATTGAGGGAATCATCGGTATAAACTGCCGCCATACGTTTCAGATGTGGCTTCCGGGAATCAATATCAATCATGATGAGCCGATTGACCCGAAAGAGAATGAAGAGCGGTATCGGCATGAGCAGGAACAGCGGGAAATGGAGCGAAACATCCGCAGAATGAAAGGTGAGCGGAAGGCACTGCAGCAGATCCCACGGAATGAGGATACGGATGCAAAGATTGCACTCTTGACAGAAAAGATTAAAAAAGCTGTTGAGAAGTACCAAGAACATTGCAAAAAATACGGTCTGCCATATTATTCCGACAGACTGGGAATAGGGGTGATATGATGTACACATATTATAATCCGAATCCGAACGGAGCCACGGTCGGTGACTGCGTTGTCCGGGCACTGTGCAAGGCTTTTTGTATGGACTGGGATAAATGCTTTTCGGAACTGGTCACATATGCCTACTGGCTGAAAGATATGCCCTCTGCCAACCGTGTATGGGGTAAACTGCTTGCAGACAAGGGATATCATCGTAAAATCTGTGATTGTGACTGCACGGTAGCGGAATTTGCCGAAGAGCACACGGACGGTATTTATGTCCTCGCATTGCAAGGTCATGTTGTTTGCGTGATTGACGGTGTATATTATGATTCATGGGATTCCGGTCGGGAAGTACCATTGTATTACTGGCAGAAAAAATTATAAAGGGGATACAAAAGATGACAGTTAAAGAGGTGTTAGACTTGATGAACAGCTATAGTGGATTAACGACAATCGCTGTGGTTGTTCTTGCAAGCTTGTTAGAGGTTTCTAAAATCAAAATCAATCCGTGGTCATGGGTTGGCGGTCTTTTGAACAAGAATGTCATGTGCAAGGTGGATAAGATTGAAAAAAACCTTGCCGATGTCGAAAAAAAAATGGGCGAAAGCACTGCAGTATCATCAAGATACAGAATCCTGCGGTTTGATGACGAATTGTTGCACGACGTAAAGCACACGAAAGAGCATTTCGACCAGATTCTGTATGATATAGATGTATATGAAACATATTGCAACGAGCACCCGGATTTTAAGAACAACCTAGCTGTCATGGCAATCAAGCATATTAAAAATGTCTACCAAAAATGCAGCCGCGATAATCTGTTTCTGTAAAAGGGGATAAAAATTGAAAATCTGTGAATTTACAATGCCGGAGATTCGGTATCTTCTGGCAGAATGTAATTTTACAGAGGATGAGCGCACACTGTTTGACATGCGGTGCGTGGATGTACCACTGGAAGAATGTGCAGAGCGCATGAATGTGTCTCTCAGTACTGCCAATAGGCTAAATAAGCGAATAAAAGAAAAGATATGGAGAGTTAATAATGGGATATAGTTTGAGTAAATTATCAAAAAAATGTGAGGCTTGTCCGCAAGTAAATTCATGCGACCATAAGAGAATGAAAATGTATGCATTGGCAGAGTTGCCACCGAAAGCGTGTGCGGATGCAGTGCAGAATGCTTCTGCAAGTGCATCAATGCCGATTCTCCGAGAGCGGATCGAAAGCCCATTAAGTCCATTTGTCTATAAAGATGAACTTGAAAAGGCATTAAACGATGCTCTTTTTAGAGATAGATTTCTTATGTATGGCGCATGATGTGACACTTTTTAGAGAGTTTACCGAAATGGTAGGCTCTTTTTTTATACCTTAAAATCAAAGTATGAAAAAAGGTTATAGCAATCTCTATTTATCCACGGATGATAGGGATATCATGGACGAACTGAATAGACTGGAGGAAAAGAACAATGCCGTATCCGCAGAACCCTTACATGAATTATCAGACCGGCTAT
>OIYS01000230.1_pt1 | contig 41355 bp, 38 predicted proteins | sample 1588271 | NCBI WGS metagenome assembly OIYS01 (sample SAMN03283286) | human gut metagenome | biome: human-associated habitat; material: feces | host: Homo sapiens | place: Peru | collected 2012 | reverse complement strand
CATCCATATTATCTTTATATATTTGTAAATTTATTTCTTTATCAATACCTGCTCTTATTAATTCTGATGCATTATTATATGAACTTTTTTGTACTATTTTTTGAATTAATTCTTTTTTACTTTTAGGTACTTTTACAAACATTCTAACTAATTCTTCTTTGCTTTTTTCCTTCAATATTCCCTCCTTGTTTTTCCTGTTATATAGAACAAAATTGCTTTTAATGCAATTTTGCAGGAAGAGGGAGTCGCTCCGACTCCCATTAACTGCCTAAAAGCGTGGCTTTTAGCGAGATACTCATTTTTTAATGGGGTGACTTTTGGTATCCCCATAATTTTAGCATTTTTATTTGAATTCTTCCTCTTCTTCCGTATCTTCTTCTCCAACTATTTCAACATAGTCACTTATAATATTTAGTGCTTCATCATAACTTTTTGCTGTGGTTTCTATTTTATTAACCATCTCTTTTGCTTCTTCATTCATACCATTTGTTTTTAAAGTTCTAGATGCAATTCCCATCAGATTAAATATGTTTCCATCTTGACCTATTAAAGCACATTTTGGTTTTTGTTTTTCCATCTTTACTCACCACCTATTCAAACTCTTCTTCATCTTCATTTATCATGCCTTCATCCATTTTGCATAATACACCATAGCTAGTTAATCTTGCATTTCTATCTTCAATTAAGTTTTTTCCTAATGTTTCTAAATCTATATATGGCAATACATCTTCCATATATAATTCACCTGAATGTATTTCATTTTTTGCATATTCTTCAAGAGAAAGGGAATCCCAATCCAAGTAGAATCTATTCAAGTTTTTTACATACCTTAATACATCTTTTATATTAGTTATTTTTTCTTCCTCTACCTCGAGAATCGCTAATAACTTATCTTTATTAAAATATCTTGAACATCTTTTGACTTTCTTTTGAAGTATTTTCTTATGTTTAGATTTTGCAATTTCTCACCTCCATTCATAATAATGTCATAAAAAAGAGAATAATCTGTTCGATTACTCCCTTTGTCGAAATTTGTAAAATTATTGGGTTAAACTCTAATTGCTAACTTAACTCTTGTTTCGCCACAATGGGCTAAACCCTTTGATAATACTATGAATCGAGGCATTTTCAAAAATTGCAATTCAGACACATCCATATGTACTGTGCTTTTACTTATTCCAAATTTCTTTGCTGCTCCCCTTACCGTATCTCCTGTATCTATTATATACTGTGCTAAATTTACTGCACGCTCCTCTATTGATATTCTTCTCATAATGTAAAAACCCCCATAAGAATACTTTTGTTTAATTGTATTCTTATGAAAGTTTATTTATGAATTTTATTTTTTACTAGTCTTTTATTTCAGTAAATATCTTTATTATTAATTCTTTATAACAATACTAATATTATTATAGTCATAATGTATTTCATTTAATATTTGAATTAATAAGCTCATTAACATTTCTGTATCATAATGTGTTTCAATATAAAGATTTTCTGATATTTCTACTGGGCTTCTCATTCCTTCTGGTTTGTTAGATAATCTTTTACGCACTCTGCCTAGTAATTTATCATTTAATGCTTCAAGTTTATTTTTCATTTCTTTTTCCTTAATAATTTCCTGTAAAACTGTTTTTACTACACTTTTCCAAGTAGGAGTAATTATTCTTTTATTATTCATTAATATTGCTATTGGTTTTTTCCCTTTAAGTCCAAAAGTATTAGTTATTGGATATATACTTTCATATTCTTTTTCATAATCGTTATCCTCTATTTTTGCTTTTTCTACCTCATTTACTATTTCGTCAAATGTAGTGTTTATCATTGCTACAAGCTCATTTTGTTTTTCTCGAATGTATTTTGTTATATTCATACTATCTCCCCCCTCGAGAATCATTTTAGCATATGCGCATATTAAAGTCAATCTTTTTTTTTCATTTATTGAAATAATTTTTTAATAAAGAAAAGAAAGAGAGACTCTGAAATTTCAAAGTTCTCTCTTTCTATCTGTGCTTGGGAATAAATTATAATATTTTACCAGCAGCTAATTCTACTTAATCCAAAGTGCAGCACGAAGACCAGTATGGTTATCGGCGTTATTATGAGGATTGTAGTAATCGCGCTCGGCGACAGGACAATTATAACCCAAATAGAGGTAATTGCCACCACGGATAACACGATACGAATTTTCATTCTGTTCTTGTGTCCATTCACCCACATTACCTGCAAAGTCGTAGATGTTATTAGCACACCATTTTTCTCTGCTTCCTGTTTCAACTACTTTTGTTGGAGAATTCTTTGTATTCCAATGATTGCCCCATTTAGTAGAGTCCTCTGCAATTTCAGCAAGAGTTTTAACTCCCGTTTTGATAAACCATTCCAGTACCGAATCATATTCTGCACCAAAAGTCAGATGACTTTTAACTGCTTCATTGTCTTCGATAGCGGATGCAATCTCCTTGGCATTATAAAAATTGATGAATGCCCACGGCATAGCTCCTTTTACCGACTGCGGCTTTCCGTCTGAACTTTCGGAAATGTTATAGCGAGAAATATAAAATCCTCCATATTTTTTGACACTTTCAAGTTGTTTAAGCAGTTCACCAGTTATAACTTCATTGAATTCATCATCCGCAAATTGATCGTTCATATAATTTCGTCTGCCGAATTTCTCCGAAAAATTTTTCCCATCAAGTGTTCCATTAGAGTCGAGACTTCCAACAGGAATCCATACAAACTGGCTTCCATCAGAACATCTTTCAATTACAAATCCATTGTTCCATTCTCCACAGATATGCTTATACCCTTTTGGAATTGGTGGGTTTGCATAGTTTGTAGAGTATCCATTGACTGTAGTAGAGTTCAAAGCTCTGATAATTAACTCTCCACTTGTTCTCTTTGAGACATTAAAGGTTATACCCTTTTCTGCCTCAAGCACAATTTTTTCACACCGTTCCATAGTTTTACCTCCTTAAGTAATGATTTTATAACGGTTTCAATATAGCTATTGCCATTATGTTAATCATACCACATTCCCCTACTTTTTGCAAATTTTAGCCGTCATTAAAGCTTTTACCCCACATTTTGTAAATAAAAATAGCCTCCAATTATTAAATTTTGCTATTTAATAATTGAAGGCTAAATAGGTTTATTTTTTTAGACTATACCTCATCTTTTGTTGTATTTATTTTAAATAGTTTCAATAGCTCTACAACAAAAACTGGTGTTAATACTAATAGTATTATTTCAAATATATGTTGTTTTGGTAATAATACTAAACTAAATATATCTCTTAATGCTGGTGTGAATAGTATTACAAACATAAGTGAAGCTGACACTAAGTTTGCTAAAATTAATTTTCCATTGTTAAAAATTCCTGTTTTGAATATTGATTTTTTGTTATCTCTTATATTAAATACATGTACAAGTTCTCCTAATGCTAATACATAAAATGCCATTGTTTGCCCTGTTTTTACTTTTTCTTCTTGGCTTATTCCTTCTGTGCTTAATCCTATTATAAATGCTGCAAGTGTAATTAATCCAATCATAATTCCTTGGTATATTATTCTCCAAGTCATTCCTTTGGTAAATATTCCTTTTTTGCTATTTTTTAATGGTTTTCTTTGCATTATATCTTTTGCTGGTGGATCAACAGCTAGTGCTAATGCTGGAAGTGAATCTGTAACTAAGTTAATCCATAGTATTTGTATTGGTAATAATGTTTCAATTAAAGTTATATCTATATTAAATGCTTTTCCAAGTAGTGGTGTTATTAATATTGCCAAAAATAGTACTACTATTTCTCCAATGTTACTTGATAATAAAAATTGTATTGCTTTTAGAATATTATCGTATATTCTTCTTCCTTCTTCTACTGCAGATACTACTGTTGCAAAGTTATCGTCTGTTAAGATAACATCTGCCGCTTCTTTTGCAACATCTGTTCCCACAACGCCCATTGCACAACCAATGTCTGCAATTTTAAGTGAAGGTGCATCATTTACTCCGTCACCAGTCATAGCAACAATTTCTCCATTTGCTTGCCAAGCTTTTACTATTCTTACTTTGTGCTCTGGAGATACCCTAGCATAAACAGAATATTTTCTTACATTTTTTATTAATTCTTCGTCGCTCATTTCTTCTAGTTCTGTTCCTGTTATAGCTTCGTCGTCGTTTTCTAATATTCCTAAACTTTTTGCAATTGCAATTGCTGTAATTTTATGGTCACCTGTAATCATTACAGTTTTTATTCCTGCTGATTTACATTCTTCTACTGCTGCTTTTACTTCTAGTCTTGGTGGATCTATCATTCCTACCATTCCAATATATGTTAGGTTAGACTCTAATTCTTTTATTTCTTCACCTTCTGGTTTGTGGTCTAAAACTTTATATGCCATTGCTAAAACTCTTAATGCATTTTGTGCCATATCTTCGTTGTTTTTTCTAATTATTTCTTTGTATTCTTCTAGGTCTTGTTTTATATCTCCTTCTAGTATATATGAATTACATATTGATAGAAGCTCATCAACTCCACCTTTTGTATATACTATATATTTTCCATTTTCTTCGTGAACTGTTGTCATTAATTTTCTATCTGAATCAAATGGTATTTCTGCAACTCTTGGAAATCTTCCATATACAGTTGGATCGAAATCTAATTTAAATGCCATATCTACTAATGCTGTTTCTGTTGGGTCTCCTGTTAGTTCTTGGTTTTCAGATATTTTGGTGTCGTTACATAGCATACTTGAATATACAAGTTTTTGAATATCTATCATATCTTTTGCATTGTCTAAATCTACTAAAACTCCATCACAAAATACTTTTTCTACTGTCATTTTATTTTGTGTTAATGTTCCTGTTTTGTCTGAGCATATTACAGATGCACTTCCTAAAGTTTCAACTGCTGGTAATTTTTTTACAATAGCATTTCTTTTTACCATTCTTTGAACTCCAATTGCAAGAACTATTGTAAATACTGCTGGTAAACCTTCTGGAATTGCTGCAACTGCTAAACTTACAGCTGTCATAAACATATGAATTGGCTCTTTTCCATATAAAAGACCTACTACAAATATTATTGCACATATTACTAATGCTACTATTCCTAGTGTTTTTCCTAGCTTATCTAATTTTTGTTGTAGTGGTGTTCCACTTTCTTCTGCGGTGTTTATTATGTCTGCTATTTTTCCTACTTCTGTGTTCATTCCTGTTTCTACAACCACTGCTTTTCCTCTACCATAAGTAATTAAGCTAGATGAAAATAGCATATTTATTCTATCTCCAATTCCTATTTTCTCATCTTCTATTTTTGCTGCCATTTTTTCAACAGGTACTGATTCTCCTGTTAATGCAGCTTCTTGAGATTTTAAGTTTACTGCTTCTATTATTCTTAAATCTGCTGGAACATAATCTCCTGTATCTAATATTACTATATCTCCAGGCACTAGTTCTTTAGATGGTATTACTTCTAATTTTCCATTTCTCATAACTTTTGCTACGTGTGAACTTAGTTTTTGTAGTGCTTCTAAAGATTTTTCTGCTTTATTTTCCTGTGCCACTCCTATTATTGCATTAACAGTTATAACAATTAAAATTATTATTGTATCTGTAATTCCTTCCCCTTGTGCTACTCCTATAACTCCAGAGATAATTGCAGAAATAATTAAAATTATTATCATAAAGTCTTTAAATTGTTCCAAGAATTTTACTATTAAGCTTTTTTTCTTTTTTGCTTTTAGTTCATTTAGTCCATACTTTTCTTGTCTTTTTAAAACTTCTTCTTGTGATAATCCTTTTTCCGCGTCTGTTTTTAGTGTAGATATTGCTTCATCTACTGTTTTGTTAAACCAGTTTGTTGCCATATTTTTTCCTCCTTATTTTATTTTTATAATATTATTAACATCATTAAAGTTGCTTTCATTTGTTAATACAACATCAAAGCAAGTTCTATACTTTTCTAAGTTTTCATCTGAATTTTCATCTAAAAATGCAAATGTTAATGTATTTTGTAGTTTTCCCTCATCCATCATTTTTATGTCTTCTATTAAATCTCCAAATAATAATGCTTTAGATTTAGTATTTAAATTGTTTCTAATTTCTTCTGGAATTTTCTTATATTCTTTATTTGATGTTGCCATTATATTGTCTAAATCTATTTTTGTCTTTCCATCTTCAAATTCAAAAAAGTTTGAAGTAATTGTCATATTTTCAAATAAGCAGTTTTCTTTTCTTAAAAATTCTTTTACAATGTTTCCTACACCAGACGACATTACTATAACTGGAATATTTTTTTCGTTCATTTCTTGTAAAAATTCTTTTGCGCCTTTTCTTAAATATATGTCGGCTGTTTCAACTGCCTTATCTACACTTTCTTTAGTTATATATTCTGCTAAAAGTTTAAAACTTTTTTGTGCCCATTCTTTCATTACTCTTGCTTTTTCTTCTTTTCCTAAAGTATAGTCCAGTTCTAATGGTCTGTATTGATTATAAATTACTGTCCTTTTCTCAAACAGTTCTCCTCCTATGTAATGTGGTATTAACCCTACGGAGGTTTCACTTTTTGGGGTTGTAAGAGTATGGTCAAAATCTGTTATTACAAAATAATCATTATTTAAATTTTCAAAATCTTTTAGCCTTTCTTCTTTTATATATTCCATACGACTCCTTTCTTTTTGCATTAAGAAATCAAAAAGACTTTTAAAGAAATCGCTTTAAAAAGTGTTTCTTTAAAAGTCTTGCTTACCTTTTAGGTTTACTAACCAGTTAAAAACGAGTTTGTTGATTAGTAAGTTTCAAGCTACTCCCTTTTAAAATCTAAAGAGTATAAATCTTGTATATTCAGTTTCCGTAAATATAATACAATTTATTTTAAGTTTTGTCAAGCGTTATAATTATTTTTCTTTTGCAGCTTTTATTAATCCTATAAATAGTGGTGCTGGTTTATTTGGTCTTGATTTTAATTCTGGATGGAATTGTGATGCTATAAAATATGGGTGTTTTTCTATTTCTACAATTTCAACTAATCTTCCATCTGGTGATGTTCCAGATGCAATTAAACCAGCTTGTTCTAATCTTTCTCTATAATCATTGTTATATTCATATCTATGTCTATGTCTTTCTGAAATATTTGTGCTTTCATATACTTTGTTAGCTAGTGTTCCTTCTTTAATTGTGCACGCATATGCACCTAGTCTCATTGTTCCACCTTTTTTATCAATGTTTTTTTGTTCTTCCATTATGTGTATTACTGGATTTTTTGTGTTTTCATCAAATTCTATTGAGTTTGCATCTTTTAAGTTTAATACATTTCTTGCAAATTCTACCACAGCCATTTGCATTCCTAAACATATTCCTAAAAATGGAATATTGTTTTCTCTTACATATTTGATTGTTTCTATTTTTCCTTCTATTCCTCTATTCCCGAACCCTCCTGGAACAACTATTGCTTGGTATTTTCCTAGTTTTTCTTTTACATTTTTACTATTTACTGTTTCACAATCTATTAAATCTATATTTACATTTACATTATTGGCAAAACCAGCGTGTCTTAAGCTTTCCATTACCGATATATACGAATCATCTAATTTAACATATTTTCCAACTATTGCGACTTTAACTGTTTCATCTCCAATATTTCTAATATTTTGTATCATTTCTTCCCATTTGCTATTATCTGGTACAAAACTTTCTAGTCTTAAATGATTACATACTTCTCTAGCTAAGCCTTCTTTTTCTAATAATAATGGAACTGCGTATAAGTTATCTGCTGTCAAATTTTGAATTACGCTTGTTTTTCTTACATTACAAAATAGAGCTATTTTTTCTCTCATACTTTCTGTAATTTCTGTTTCTGTTCTGCATACTAAAATATCCGGCTTTATTCCTAAACTTTGTAATTCTTTAACAGAGTGTTGTGTAGGTTTTGTTTTTACTTCATTTGATCCTGAAATATATGGAAGTAATGTTACGTGAATATATAAAACATCTTCTGGATTTCTCTCTAGCCCAACTTGTCTAATTGCTTCTATTATAGAAAGTCCTTCAATATCTCCAACTGTTCCTCCAACTTCTGTTATTACAATATCTATGTCAGTATTGTCAAAGCTGTATATTTTTTCTTTAATTTCGTTTGTAATATGAGGAATTACTTGCACAGTTTTTCCTAAGTAATCTCCTCTTCTTTCCTTTTCAATTACATTTAAATATACTCTTCCCATTGTAATACTAGAATTTTTAGTTAAGTTTTCATCTATAAATCTTTCATAATGTCCTAAATCTAAGTCCGTTTCTGCTCCATCATCTGTTACAAAAACTTCTCCGTGTTCATATGGGCTCATTGTTCCTGGGTCTACATTTATATATGGATCAAATTTTTGAATTGTAATTTTATACCCTCTATTTTTTAATAGTCTTCCTAGTGATGCAGCAGTTATTCCTTTTCCTAATCCAGATACTACTCCTCCTGTAACAAATATGTACTTTGTGTTTTTCATTTCATTTAACCTCCAATATTTCATTTAATTTTACACATAAAAAATAGATTTAAAAAATTTACCACCGATAGGGGTTTTTTTTAAATCTATTATGCTTAATATTGTAACATATTTCTTTTATATTTGCAATAATTAATTAGTATTTTTATTCTACTGTTACAGATTTTGCTAAATTTCTTGGTTTATCCACATCTAAGCCTTTATCTTTTGAAATATAATAAGATAATAGTTGCAGTGGTATTACTGATAGTATTGGTGAAATTAACCTATTTGTTTTTGGTATTTTTACTATGCTTTCAAAGCCTTTATTTTCCATATCTTCATTTGTAATCAATAATACTTTTGCTCCTCTTGTTATTACTTCTTGTAAGTTACTAATTGATTTTTCTACCAAAGCTGGTTCTGTAACAATTCCTATTACTGTTGTTCCATTATCTATTAAAGCAATTGGTCCGTGCTTTAATTCTCCAGATGCATATGCTTCTGAATGTATATATGATATTTCTTTTAGTTTTAAAGAACCTTCTAGGCTTACTGCATAGTCTACTCCTCTACCTAAGAAGAACATATCTTTTTCTTGGTATACCTGTTTTGCAAATTTTTCTATTTCGTCACTAGTTTTTAAACTCTCTGTTACTTTACTTGGAATTTCTAGTAATGCTTTTTTCAAGTCTTCTATTTCTTCTGTTTTTGTTCTTCCTAAAATTTCAGCAAAGTACATTGCAAGTATTGTAAGTAATGTTATTTGTGATGTGTATGCTTTTGTTGAGGCAACTGCTATTTCTGGCCCAGCGTGTGTATATAAATAGTAATCAGCTTCTCTTGTTATTGAGCTTCCTATTACATTTGATAGTGCAATTGTTTTTGAACCCTTAGATTTTGCAAGTTTTAGAGCTGCTATTGTATCTGCTGTTTCCCCAGATTGGCTTATAAATATAACAAGTGTTTTTTCATCTATAATTGGATCTCTATATCTAAATTCAGATGCAATATCTACCTCTACTGGTATTTGGCAAAGTTCTTCAAAAGTTTTCTTTGTAGCTAATCCTGCGTGCATAGCCGTTCCACAAGCTACTATATATATTTTGTTTAATGATTCTAAATATTCTTTTGTAAATTTCAATTCATCAAATTCTACTTTTGAATTATTTAGTCTTGCACCTATTGTTTCTCTTATTGAAACTGGTTGCTCATATATTTCTTTAAGCATAAAGTGTTCATAGCCATCTTTTTCTGCACTACTGCTGTCCCACTCTATTTTAGTTATTTCTTTTTTTATTTCATTTAAGTCTTTATCATAAATTTTTGCTTTTCCGTTTTCTAACTCTACAAATTCATAATCATTTAAAAGATAAAATTCTTTTGTGTATGATAATATTGCTGGTATGTCTGATGCTATAAAGAATTCGCCATCTCCTATTCCTATTACAAGTGGGCTATCTTTTCTTACAACAATCATTTTTTCTGGATTGTTTTTTGTAATTGCTTCTATGGCAAAACTTCCTTTAAAGTCCAAGCAAGCATTTCTTACTGCCCTTAAAAATCTTTTATCATCATTTTTTTCATCTTTTTTATAATAATAATTTATTAAATTTGGAATAATTTCTGTATCTGTTTGAGATATAAATTTATATCCTTTTGCCTTTAATTCTTCTCTTAGTTCATTATAATTTTCTATTATTCCATTATGAACAACTGCAAACAATTCATCTTGATCCATATGAGGATGTGAATTTATTTGTGATGGTTTTCCGTGTGTTGCCCATCTTGTATGTGCTATACCAATTGTACCTTCTAAATTATCTATTCCATCTAAGTTATATAAATTTTTTACTCTTCCTTTATCTTTCATAACTGTAATTCCAGTATTTTCTACTGTTGCAATTCCAGCTGAATCATATCCTCTATACTCTAATTTTAAAAGTCCTTGTATTAAAATTGGACTTGCTTTTTTTGTTCCTATATATCCTACAATTCCACACATTTGTAGTTCCTCCTTATTTTTTTAGAATTGAAAGATATGCAAATTAAGCGTTACTCAAGTATTTCCTTTGTTCTAATATTGCTACTAGGTTTTAAAAATACTTTAATGACCGTAACTTTTATTGGCCATAGAACCATCCGCCGAATCTTTCGATAAGTTCTAATCCTCGTCAACACTTAAGCTATTTAAGTGTCCTGGCGCTGTAACTACTTACAACTCACCCTCCTTTTTTCTATAATTTATTTGCAATTTCTTTCTGTTACTGTATTATATTACAATAACATTAAAAAATAAGCAAGTACTATATACAATTTTTTTATAGAAATATCTTCCATTTTACATAAAACTATGTTATAATGAGATTGTGAGTTTTTTAGGAGGATGAATTATGATATATTTAATTATTATTTTAGTTGTACTACTAGTTATAGCATTTAAATCAATTAAAGTGGTTAGAGAATCTGAGGTTTATATTATTGAAAGACTTGGTAAATTTCATAAAGTTGCTGATGCCGGTCTTACAATTATAATTCCTTTTATTGATACTGTAAGAAGTGTTGTAAGTTTAAAGGAACAAACTATGGATATTCCACCACAAGGAGTTATTACAGAAGATAATGTTACTATTCAAATTGATACTGTTGTGTTCTACCAAATAACAGATCCTGCAAGAGCAGTATATGAAATTCAATCTTTGAAGAAAGGTATTGAATATTTGGCAATTACAACAATTCGTGATGTTGTTGGTAAATTATCATTAGACTCTACTTTTAGTTCAAGAGATTTAATTAATAATCAATTAAGAATGTTATTAGATGAAGCTACAGATAAATGGGGATGTAAAGTAACTAGAGTTGAAGTTCAAGATATCAACCCACCTGAAGATATTAGAGATGCAATGGAAAAACAAATGAATGCAGAAAGAAATAAAAGAGCTGCAATTCTTCAAGCAGAAGGTGAAAAACAAGCTGCTATAACAATTGCCGAAGGTAAAAAAGAATCTGCAATATTAGAAGCTGAAGCAGAAAAAGAATCAAGAATTAGAAGAGCTGCCGGTGAAGCTGCTGCTATAAAAGCAATTGCTGAAGCTAAAGCTGAAGAAATTAAAAAGGTTTATGATTCTATTAAAAAAGCTGATCCTGATGAAAAATTAGTTCAATTAAAATCATTAGAAGCTTTAGAAGAAATTGCAAAAGGAGATGCAAACAAAGTATTTATTCCTTTTGAAGCAACTTCAGCACTATCTAGTTTAGGTGCAGCAAAAGAAATCTTAAAACCAGATGGTAAAGAAAGTAAAAAATAAAATTATTTTTATTAAATAGGTAGATTTATATCTACCTATTTTTTTGTTATATTTTAGAAGATATGAATACTACTTAATATTTTGAAAATACTATTTTATATGAGGTGACTAACTATGATTTTTTCTTCTTATTGGGTAGATTCTACTTCGAAAACTAATTTTCCAAAAGTTTCATCTGATTTTTATACTGATGTTTGCATTATTGGTGGTGGCATAACTGGTGTTTCCACTCGGATATATGCTAAAAGATTCTGGATTAAAAGTTACAATTTTAGAAGCATCTAAAATAGGCCTTCGGTGTTACTGCAAATACTACTGCCAAAATTACTAGCCAACACGGTTTAATTTATAATTATTTAATTAATTCTTACGGTTTTAATACAGCAAAAAAATATTTATATTCTAATGAAGACGCAATAAAGGCTATTAAAGAAATTGTGGAAAAAGAAAATATAGATTGTAATTTTGAAATGCAAAATTCTTATATTTACACTTGCAGTAGTAGTAATGTGCAAAAAATAAAGGACGAAACAAATGCAGTAAGAACTTTAGGACTAAATGCCACACTAGTTACTGAATGTGACCTTTCTTTTATTATTAAAGCTGCAATTTGCTTTCCAAACCAGGCACAATTCCATCCAAGAAAATATATACTTGGATTACTTTCTACTTTAAAAAATGAAAATATATATGAAAACTCCAAAGTTGTTGATATTAAGTGCAAAGATAGTTTATATGAAGTCTATGTGAATAACCATATTGTTAAATGTAAATATTTAGTATTAGCCACTCACTACCCTATTAAAAATTTCCCTGGAATGTATTTTTTAAAAATGTATCAGGATAAATCTTATGTAGTAGCTGTAAATACAAATTCTAAACCTTTAAATGGTATGTATCTATCTTTAGATGAGCCTACTACTTCTTTTAGAACTGCCGACAATATGCTATTAGTTGGTGGTTCTGGGCATAAAACAGGTGCAAATAATATAGACTTAGATAATTCTTATTTAAATATCGAAAACTATATAAAATCTTTATATCCTAAAGCAGAAATAAAATACACTTGGTCTACCCAAGATTGTGTGTCTTTAGATAAAATTCCTTATATTGGTAGGTTCTCTAGTTTATTTGAAAATATGTATGTTGCAACCGGATACAAAAAATGGGGCATAACTACTTCATATGTTGCAGCAAAAATAATATCAGATAAGATTTTAGGTAAAGAAAATAATTATGCTTCTATTTATTCAGCTACAAGGTTTCACCCTATAAAAAATCGAAAAGAATTTGGCAATATTCTTAAACAGTCTGTGTATTCTTTGGCAATTAATAAGCTAAAAAAGCCTAAATTAGACTTTTCTCAAATTCAGAATAATTGTGGTGGAATTGTAAATTATAATGGAAGTAAAATTGGCCTATACAAAGATAATAATGGAAAGCTTTATGCTATAAAACCTTATTGCACGCATTTAGGATGTGAGCTTTCCTGGAATAATTTAGAAAAAACTTGGGATTGCCCTTGTCACGGTTCTAGGTATGATTATACTGGAAAAGTTATAACCGAACCAACAACTAAAAATTTGGAAACAATATCAATTAATAAAGAATAAGAAGAAGAAAGTTTTTGTGTCCAAAAGCTACAAAAACTTTCTTAAATATTAATTCAAAGCATCTATGGTAGTGTTTATTGTTACATTTTCATTTTCTTTTTTTGCTGTTTCTTCTACTAAAACATCTGTGTCTGCTACTCTTAGTGCAAAGTATGGTTTTTCTTTTCCTTCTTCTTTCATAAACAATACAAATGTATCTGTAAAGTTAAATTTTCTTGGTTCTTCGTCTGATATACAAGCATACATATTTATCATTGCTTCACTTTTAATGTGTCCTCCATAATTATCTAATTCAAAATCTACTGTTTGTATTGCCTGTTCTATATAAGCATTAGTGTCTTTGATGTATTTTCCACATAGTTCATCATAATTTATGTCTGCGTTCACTTTTATAAATGGTACACACATTTCGTCTTTTTCTCTAACCAAGTTCTTTCTACCTGTATATTTTCCAGCTTTATCTTGCATTTCGTTATATAGTTCTTCAAACGATTTCGTTCCATCTGTTCTATATAAGAATAATTCTTCTCCTTCTTTTGTTTTTATTTTTACTGCAAAGTCGTTTTTAGAATTGTAGAATAATGCCTCTACATTTTCAAATGTATTTTCTATTGTACTTGCCTCTAATCCAAAATATTTTACTTTCTTGGTACTATTTCCAAATGTTTTGCTAGATATTTGTGGAAAAGGTACAGCAAATGTAAATTCCTTTTTTAGCATTGCATATAGCAAATAATGGTCTTCAGTTTTTTGCCAATCTACTCTATCTAATATACTACTTTTTTCATTAAATCTTTCTTGTAACTCTTTTTCTATTTGTTCTTTTAACTTATTATTTACTGCCCCTGCTACTCCATAATAATCTTTTTGCGAAATTTGGTCTTTGGTAAAGCTTCTTTTATTTAATTCTTCTGCCATTTGCGGAGTTCCATCTTCAAATTCTATTTTGTCCAAATTTAAATTGTCCATAAAATCATTCCAAACAAGCTGAAAAGTTCCAACCCACACATCATTTCCTTCAATATTGCCAATTGTTCCTGTAAATGAAGGTTTTAAATTTGCATTTTGTATTTTTTTGTATATCTTGACTGCTCCGTAACTTAGACCTGTAAGGCCTATAACTGTTATAATTACAGTTAATAATATTCGCACTAGCTTATTATTTTTCATTTCTACTACTCCTTCTTTTTTTAATTCTTCCTTTAGTCTTTTTTTTGCATTATGCGCCAATGTTTTTATTTGGCTTGGTGTTTTTCCCATAATATGTGCAGTTTCTTTATAACTTAAGTTTTCTATTTGGGTTAAGTACAAAACTAGTTGATATTCTGTTTTTAAATTTTTCATTACCTGCTTTATTCTTTGCTGTCTTTCTTTACTAAATATAACTTCTTCTAGCAATTTTGTATCTGCATAAACCTCCTCTAGTCCTTCTATATTTGTTGTTTTCTGTTCTTTTTTCATATAATTAATTGCCTTAGATTTTGCTATTGTATAAAGATATGTTTTTAAAGAGTATTTAAAATCATATAATTCTTTCTTTTCTAGTATATATAATGCAACATCTTGGAATATATCTTCACTTGCTTCAATATTTTTGGTATACCTAGATATAAAATATATTATATTATTTTTGTATTTTTCTAATATTACATTTAATGCTTCTTTATTTCCGATTTAAAAATTCTTGATACAGTTCTTTATCTTCCAATTTTTTTCTCCTTTATTTTATTTACATTTATTATACAATTTTTTATTAAAAAAGTTGTAGTATTAAAAATTTTTTTATAATATTATGCAATAATATAGATTCAATTTTAGTCTTCTGTAAAAGAACTTATATACTTTTAGGTTATCTATACAAAAAGTGGATGAGCTTAAAACTCATCCTACTATTTTTATTATATTCTTTTCATTTTCTTTAGTTCTTCTTTTTGTTCTGAAGATATTCTATATGATTCTCTTAATTTTTGCAAAGTTTTATTGTATGTAAATGTATCTAATTTGTTATTGCCTTTTAAGTATTTTATTAATTTATCATAATATTTTATACCTATTTCTGCAAGTGTCCAAGCCACAGCCATTTTTGCATAATAACCTTCATTATCTACTTTATCTAAGCATTCTATTACTTCATCTACATATTGGTCTGTTATGTAATAATCTAACATCATTATAATAGCAAATCTAACCTCAAATTCTTTGTTAGACTTCAAATATGGCATTATGAAGTCCCACACTTTTTCCAAATCTTTTTCTTTTATTTTAAGAGTTGGACAAAATGTATCTGTTATTGACCAGCTATCTATTTTAGGCACAAATTCTTTTATTAATTCTAGTTTTTCGTAAATATCTACTTTACAATACCCTATTATAAAACCTTCTAATAAAATCTCTTCAAAATATTTATTTTCTATACTATTTAGGTAATATTTATAGTCCTCTTCCGCAAGTTCTTTTGCAAGGTTTCTTAATTTTGGTATTCTAATTCCTATTATTTCTAAATTTGTATCTGGGCACAATTTTTTTTGGAATTTCCCATATTCTTCATCTTTTAATTCTAATAATTCTTTTCTTATATTTTTCATATTATTAATTATTCTTATCCCTATATACTCTTATAATATCCTTTAAACTCATTTTTGAACCATAATTTAGTATTGCTTGAGAATATACCTTTATTGATACTTTTGCTACAACAAATATTGTTGCTAATAGCACTAGTATTGATATAACTACTTCTTTTGTTGTTGCAATTTGCATCATTATTCTAAATGGCATACAAAATGGTGATGAAAGTGGGAATATAGACGCAAATACATTTAAATCACTTGTTGGATTCATCATTGTGAAATATGCTAAATAGAATCCTATTACTGCAAGTATTGCTATTGGGCTATTTGCAGATTGTATATCTTCTGGTTTGCTTACAGTTGAACCTGTTAGTGCATACATTAAAGCAAATGCGAAATATCCTAATAAGAAATATATAATTGTTATTATTCCTAAAGTTGGTGTAATGCTAGATACATCTATTATACTTTCCAACATTCCTTCTTCTAAAAATAGTTTTGCAGAAATTAAAGCTGTTGCAATTACTAGTAACACTTGTAATAAGCCTACTAAGCCTATTCCTATTGTTTTTCCTAGTACTATTGTTCTTGGTTTTGTAGAAGTTACTAAAGTTTCCATTATTTTTGATGTTTTTTCTGTTGTAATTGAGCTTGATACTTGGTATGCACAAAAATATATTGCATAAAATAGTGCAATAGAAAGTAGCATCATTGCAAAAACATTTCCTTTTACCTCTTCTTCTCCTGTTTGTACTAGTTCAAAATTAAACTCTGGTTCTAAACTAGCAAGTTGTTCTTGTGTAAGACCAAGTTTTGATATTTGCATACTTTTATATATTGTATTTAATGCACTTATACATTCAGTTGGAACTCCCTCCATAAGCATTTTATTTTCTACCATATACTTAATGTTAATTTTTCCATCTGTTTCTTGGATTTGTATTGCAGCCTCTATATCTCCTGCTTCAATCTCTTCTTTAATTTTTTCATATGTTGCATTTTGAATATCAAATTCATATCCTAAATCCATATTATTTAACATTTCTAAGTTGCCTTCAAATACATTGTTTTCATCTACTATCAAAATTTTACTTGTTTCATCTGTATCTCCCTTTATACTTTTTAAAATCTTTGGTACATTAAATCCAACAATTATTAAAATTAATATAATTATTGTAGATATTATAAATGATTTTCTCTTTAACATATCCTTCATTGTAAATTTTGCAACAATAAATAAATCTTTCATACTATTTTCCTACCTTTTCTATAAATATATCATATAGTGATGGTTTTTCTATTGAAAATTTAGTTACTTCTACTTTATTTTCTGCTAGAATATTAAATAATTCATATCCTTGTTTTTCATTTTCTATTTTTATTTCGTATTCATTGTCTTTGTTTAGCAAAATTTCTAACCCTAATTTTTTTATGCATTCATCAACATTTTTATTAGTAATTAAATTTATTCTGTTTGCTGGATAAGAATTTTTAATATCTTTTAGATTTCCTTTTAGTACAGTTTTACCACTTTTTAATATTACAACATCTGTGCAAAATTCTTCTATTGAAGACATTTGGTGGCTAGACATTATTATGTATTTTCCCTTGTTTACTAATTCTATAATTACATTTTTTAAAATTTCAGTATTTACTGGATCTAATCCAGAAAATGGTTCATCTAAAACAATAAGTTCTGGGTCGTGTAAAATAGCTGTCATAAATTGTACCTTTTGTTGATTTCCTTTAGATAATTTTTCTGCTGTCATTTGTAGATATTGCTCAACTTCTAGTTTTTTAGCCCAATTTGCTATTGAAACTTCTGCATTTTTCTTATTCATTCCTCTAAGTTCTGCGAAATAAATTAATTGATCATACACTTTAGTTTTTGGGTAAATTCCTCTTTCTTCTGGTAAATATCCAAAATTAACATTTTTTCTTTCTACTTTTTTTCCATTCCAAGTAATTTCTCCCGAATCTTTTTTCAAAATTCCAAGAATCATTCTAATAGTTGTAGTTTTTCCCGCACCATTTGTACCTAAGAGTCCAAAAACACCTGGTTTATTCATTTCTAATGAAAGTTTATCTACTACAACTTTTCCCGAATAGCTTTTAACAACATTATCTATTTTAAGCCCCATACTTTTTATCCTCCTTATTATATTCGAATTTATTATACACTTTTCCATATATTACTGCAACATATGGATAAAAAATATTTTAAGGGTGCAACACTGCACCCTTATGGTTTTTACACATATTTTCTGGTTCATTATTCTTATTACATTTTTTAACATATGTTACTTTAATAGTTCTTTCATTATTTCATCTTCTTTGCTTAATCCTGTTACTTTTATAATTGTTTCTATATCCATTCCCATTTCTAGCATTTTTCTTGCTGTTTCTTCTTTTTGTTTTTTAGCTTCTCGTTCTTCACCTATCTCTATTCCTCGTCCATATATTGCTTTCTCATCTCTTATTGCCTTTTTCCTTAGGTCTGCTATTCTTTGCACATATTCTATGTCTATCTCTCTTAGTAATTTTTTTATTATTTCATCATCTTCTTTTAGTCCTGTTACTTTTGTAACTGTCTCTATATCCATTCCCATTTCTAGCATTTTTCTTGCTGTTTCTTCTTTTTGTTTTCTGGCTTCTTGTTCTTTTCCTTCTTTTATTCCTTCCTTTATTCCTTGTTCTCTGCCTTTCTTTAATCCCTGTTCTTCTCCTATTTCCATTCCTCGGCCATATATTGCTTTCTCATCTCTTATTGCCTTTTCTCTTAAGTCCGCTATTCTTTGTAAGTATTCATCTTCACTTAATGTGTTTAATCTATTTACTGCTTCTTTTAGGTTTTCATTTTCTTCCATCTTTTTCGTCACCCTCTCACATTCTGGGTTCTCTAAGAAATACAGCCAGTCTAGTAATTTATCGTTATTATTTTCTTTACCCATTATTTTTGGTAACTCTATTATATCTATTTCTAATTTGTTTGTCAATATGATTTTCTTTTTGGCTTTTGTTTCCATTATCTTCCAGGTACTATGGTACTCTAATTCTTCTAAATGTGATATTTTAAAGTTTGTTATTAATATTACTATTGTCTTTTCTAATTTCTCATATTCTTCTCCTTGTCTTATTTGCCTACTATATAGTCTACTCCAATAGTATAATATTCTTTCTACTATGTTTTTTTGGTCTATTAACTGTAGTTCTATGTTGCAATTTTCTTTTCCTTCTAACTGTGCTAATATATCTAATACTCCTAGTTTATCGTCTTTAAATTCTCTTCTTAATATTGGATTTTTATTTAAGTCTATCTTTTCTATTTTTCTTTCTAGTATTGTTTCTAAAAATCCTTTTGTTATTTTTTCGTTTCCTACTTCTCCAAACAATGCTTGAAATACTACATCTAGCTTTGGAGATAATACTTTTGTTTCTTTTTTTACTACCACTAAAAAACCTCTTTTCTTTTATTTAATTTTTATTATTGTTTTCTATTACTACCTCCTTTTCTTATTTTTTCTTTTCTGTTTGGATTTTTTTGTAAAGAAATTTACCAGTAGAGTTCCTAGAATTTAGGTTTAGATTTTCTCTACCTTTAGAATTAAATTTCATATTTTTATTTAAGCACATTTTCTCTTCTTTTGCAATAAAAATCGTGTGCCATATTCCGACAAATTGTAATTTGCAAAGCAAATTACAATTTTAATTAATAGTGAATATTAAATAATGAAGAATGAATAATTTTGGTTGATTTTTGTGGCTTTGCCACAAAAATCTTCATCAATTATTTGTAAAAATAAAGTATCTATAGGTGTTATAGCCAAAAAATAATCACTTTATTTCTATTTTATTTATTACTCAATTCAATAATTTTAGTTGCAATTTTATCTATAAAAATGTCATCATGTTCTATAAAAAGCATAGTTGGTTTATATTTTATAAGCATAGTTTCTATTTGCTCTCGAGATTGTATGTCAAGATAGTTTAATGGTTCATCCCATATATATATTTCAGAATCCTCAGCTATGCTTCTTGCAATCATTACTTTTTTCTTCTGTCCCTCACTTAAGTTTGACAAATCTTTATCTAGTTTTTCTTTATCTACTCCCAATTTTTGGAGCATTGCTCTAAAAACTCCTTCGTCTACCTTATTATATCTTGCATATTCAGAAATATTTCCTTTCACCTCATCAGTTAATTGTGCTACATAAGAAATTTTTAAATTTGGCATTATTCTAATTCTTTTATTGCTTGGTATATTTTCACCTACTATCAATTTAATAATACTGGATTTTCCACTTCCATTTTTACCTTTTATCGCTACTCTTTCTCCTACATTTAATTCGAAATTCAAATTATTAAAAATTATTTTTTTTCCATAAAATATTGATAGGTTTTGTGCTAAAATAAGGTTTTTTCTAGAGGCAGTTAATGGTTTCATTTGTAAATCTGGTAATATATCTACATCTTTTAAAAGACTAGATTTTTCTTCTAATTTTTTATCTCTTCTATTTTCCAATACTTTTGCTCTTTTCATCATCTTTGCAGCTTGATGTCCAACATAGCCTTTATCTACTGCACCTTTTTTACTCTTTTCAATACTATTAGACCAGCTCTCAGTTTTTTTTGCTATACTATCCAATTTAATAATATCGTTTTTCAACTTTTTATTTTGCTCAATTTCATTATTATCATTATTTGTTTTATTTAGTTTCCACGAATTATATGTGCCTTGTTCTAAAGTAATTGTCTGATTTCCAATATATAGAATATGATCAACTGTTTCATTTAATATCATTCTATCATGTGATATAATGATAAATCCTTTTTTTTGTTTTAAATAGTTTATTAAAGAATTCTTACTTTGTTCATCTATATGATTAGTTGGTTCATCTATTAATAAGAACTTATCTTCTTTTAAAAAAGCACAAGTCAAAAGAAATTTTATCTTTTCTCCTCCACTTAATGTATTAAATTTCCTATACAATATACCTATGTCAACTTCTATTAAATTAAGTTCTTTGTACAGTCTCCATTCTTCTAAATCAGGAATAATTTCATATGCAATATCAATAGTTAAAATATCTTCTTTTAAAATTTCATATGGAAAATATTCAAAATTAACATTTTTACTTATAGCTCCATTACATTCATATTCTCCTAATAGTAATTTTAAAAGTGTTGTTTTTCCACTTCCATTTCTTCCTATAAGCCCAAGCTTCCAGTTTGTATCCAATGTTAAATTCACATTTTTAAAAATATATTCTGTCTGTCCAGGATAAATAAAGTTTAAATTACTAATTTGTATTTGTGACATAAAATTTATCACCTCTATTTTTTACTAATTATTTTCACATTTTCTTTTTAAGCAAAAAAATGTGGAAATCCATCATATGACTTAATTTGCTCCTTTATTTTTTTATGGCAATAGAAATCGCTTCCATATCCAAAATTTATTGGTACTAGCTCACTTGAAAAAGCTCTAACAACATGTACCTGATTTATTATTGGTTTATATTCCATAAAAATTATTTTTAAATCTTCCAGTACAGCCTTTTTCTCAATCTTTACACTTTCTGCATTAATATCATAACCCTTAAATAAAAAATTGGTTTTAGCTGATTGGTCTATATATGCATATAAATTTCCATGTTCTACTGGTGTACAAACATTTTGTGGCAAACTTTTTAATTTTTTGTTATCTTTTGTAGCTCCAGAATAAACTATTATTGAATATTCCATTTCATCAAATGCTTTTTCTATAGCTTCGTTTATGCTATCAAAAGAAGTAGATGCTCCGCTTACAAAATATGGAATTCTATCATTCCTAGTAGCACACGTTAGTATAGAAAATGCATATTTATGAGATAAAACTAAAACGGATATACTAAATCCTTTTTCTTCGTATCTTTTAATTCTCTTTTGAATGTTTAGTTGTAAAGAAGAAAAATCTATTTTTTGAGGTACTTTTTTTAATAACCATGTTTGCATTAAAGCATCTCTTTCTATTAATTCCGCAATTGCCGATTTTTTTGCTTTTTCTAAGTCAAAATGAGCCGCACACCCACTTGAGTTAGCATGATGCAATAATTTTCTTCCAACATTTTCTTCTATTAATGGAAAGAAACAATAATCAGCTGGAATAAGTATGGATTCATTTTTATAGTTATACCCTCGCACAAAAAACATTTTTTCTTTTTCATTAAATCTTCCTAAATTCAACTCTTCTATTTGTTTGTCAGAATATGGAAAATAATCCTGAAAATCCATTATTCTTTCTTGAATTTCATTAGTTTTTCCACAAACGTCATAGTAAAACCTACCACAAATATATCTTTCATATGATTCCATCAATGATTTTGTCGCTGCATTAAAAAATGTTTTAGAAATGCCTGTTCCATATCTATCTTTATCCCTTAATGCTCTTGGTTCAGCTTTATTATAGTGTGACACAACAACATTAATATAAGAATTGTCTAATTCTTTATTTTTTATAGTTTCCACACTATCAATTATTTTAAGCTTGTTAATAAGTCTGTCTTCGAAATCATCAAGATTAATTTTTGCCTGTTCTCCATTGTCTTTAGTATTTCCCTTTAGAGCATATCCTATCGCTTCACATGCTATTGGTAATAAATCATCTTTCAATCCCAACATATTAGCTAGTGCAGAATCTTTGAATCCTCCATATTCTATAGAAGCAATACCTTGTTCTATTGATTCAATTGTTATGTTTTGTAGCACGTGTCCCACTTCTAATAGTGTAAACCTATAACCTCGATTTGAATATTTAAGCATATGCCTGTTTAAATCGGCTGTAATTACAAATATACATGGAGCACCAAATATAATGTTTTCATCATTGAAAACATAAATTAATTCTTCCTTTGTAATATCAGTACGAATCTGATTTAAATTTCCTTTGTTATTATCATATTGATAAACCCCTCTTGGAATATTATTTGTACCTCGTAAAACAATTAAAAAAACTGAAAGAGGAGTTAAATTCCCTGCAGATGCTACAGGCTTTACTTTTGAATCATATGAGCTTCTGCAAATAGAAAATAATTTATCATCCGGTATAGGTCTAGTATCAAAATTTCTGCATGAATATCTTCTTTGTAAAAGATTCATAAAGTTAGAATTTTTAGTATTTTTTATTCTAATAACTTTTTCTTTTTTTAGCATATAATTTGGATGGTTACTCTGTATTTGAATAACCTTTTTATTGTTAAGGTGTTTGTAATATATGCTTGGATTAAGTGTCAATGAATGTGCATATAGCATTTGCCTTGTACTGTCTATTAAAATTTCTAAAGCAAATAAATCTTCCATTATTTCTTTAATATATTTAATACTTTTTTTGCTATTTTTAGCAATATCTCTAGCGATTATATTATAAGAAACAGTTCCATTACTTTTATTTATTATTTCTAATATTAATTCTTTATTAGATTTTATTATAATTTCATTATCTTTCACCCTGAAAACTAGTGCGTTAGAATCAAGTTTCACCAAGTTTGCACAATAATATGGATATAATTCTTTCACTTCATTAATCCCTCCTAAAATTTTAAATTTAATATTATATAAAAATCTAGGCTACATTTCAAATAATGTACCCTAGATTTTAATTTTACTTTAGCCTCCTCCGCAGCCTGAACCTCCGCCAGATCCACAGTTTCCACCGCACGCAGCGCCTCCTCCACAGCCGCCAGCGCCACATTGTTGAGAACCATTAAGTCCAATATTAATTGGCTTAATCAAAACATCAGTGAGAATTTTTAAGTTTGCTTGATTCATATTTATTCCTCCTATTCCCAATTTTCTATCATTAGTATAATTGGATTTTATCATATAGCGTTCCTTTTTTCAATACTTTTTACGAATTATGTCGCATTTTATCCGTTTTTAGTTGTATGTATTTTTTTCAATATCTTGTACACACTATATCGTATATTATATTGTTTGTATATATCAATTTATTTGATATAATTATATATGTTATAAGAAGGGTGATTATATGGAAAACGATATTAATATTTCATTGGGTAAAATATTTCAAGCAACTAGGAAGTCAAAAGGCTACACTCAAGAATATGTTGCCGAGCAAATCGGTCTTGGTTCTAGATATATATCTGATTTAGAACGTGGAAAAACAATCGGAAGTATTCCAACATTTGTTAAATTATGTAATTTGTATGAAGTCTCTCCAACTTTTATTCTTCAAAATTATTTAAAAATTAACGATGATTTAAAAATTGATCCTTGTCTAATAGGATTTTATTCTTTGAATTCTAAAGATAAAGAAATAATTGTTAATTTAATTAAATTAATGAATTTGCGAGAAGAGCAGTAATTCTTCTCTATTTTATACCCGCTAGCATCAATTCTATTGCTAGTTTATATCCCTCAATAAATTTTTCCCTACACTCCATACTGGCCATTTCGGATTTACCCTCTATGTATTTGTCTAACAACCATTTGTCTGCATCATCCAGTTTGTTATATACTTCTCCTAATGTTATGTTACATTCTTTCAAGATTTTTAAATACTTCTTTGATTTTGGAATCTTTTCATTCATATTAATTTTACCATTATATAAACTATCTAAAACACCATCTGTTTTTTTCATTTAAGGCACCTCCACATTTACAGTCATTAATATAGCATATTGAATATAAAAAATTTGTTAAAATTTGTCGAATTTTTTATAATTTTTTCTACTTCCCATACTATTTAAATCCTTTCCCATAAACCTCCCTTGCATTTGTTATTATTAAAAATGCTTTTGAGTCTATTTTATCGATTATCTCTCTAATTGCTCTTACTTCCGTTCTTGATGCAACACATAAAATAACATTTTTTTCCTCTGCCTTATACATTCCTTTTCCATAAAGTGCTGTTGTTCCTCTCCTTATTTTAATGTTTATTTGGTCTGATATTTCTTTATATTTTGGAGATATTATAATTAGCATTTTAGCAAAGTCAATTCCTTCAAAGAATATATCTAGTACTTTTCCCATTATATATATTGCAATTGCCGAATATAATCCTATTTCTATTTCTCCAAAAGCTATTGTACTTGCCAGTACTATTATTGTATCTAATACTACAATAATGCTTCCTGTTTTAACATTAGGTTTATAAGATTTAATTATTTGTGCAAGTAAATCTGAACCACCTGTTGAAGCATTTGCCTTTAATACTATTGCTGTACCAATTCCTGAAAGTATTCCGCCATATACACACGCTAAAAAGTCTGTATGAGTTAAAGTTTTAAAATTTTCAAATAAATTTAAAAAAAGAGATAGAGAAACAGTTCCTACTATTGAGTCTAAAAAAAACTTTTTACCATTTCTGAATAAAGCAAATATAAAAAGTGGTATATTTAATATTAGTACTGTAGTTCCTACTGGTATATTTAAAAGATAATATCCAATTGTTCCTATACCAGAAAAGCCTCCTACTGATAATTGGTTTGGCAATAGGAATAAATCTATTGAGATAGCCATTATGGCTGTTCCAATAATTGTTTGTAAAAAATTCATTACTATTTTTTTTATAATTACTAAAGTTTTTATTTCCTTAAATTTCATAAAAACACCCATATTTAGTATGAGTGTTTTTCATTTATTTATTCTTTTGTTATTTAGCTAATTTTTAAATTTTTTTCAATTTCAAATTTTGGATTAAAGAAAATATTAATAGATAATTCATCATTTAACTCTAAAATTTCTCTTAATTTTACAATCTGTATTGCGGAAAATTCTCCTTTTCCATTTAACTTATTAGTTAAAGTGTTGTAACTAATTCCCATCTTATGTGCTACATAACTTCTCTTTATTCCTCTGTATTTAATTAAGGTTTTTATTCTTCTCCCTATCAATTCAGAATCCATTTTTTTCTCCTTTACTTGTTTCTTTTCAAGAAACATAATACTATATTCTTAGCTTTCTGTCAATGTAATTAATAATTTTTTAACTTTTAATTTACTTATTTTAATTTACGTGTTATAATCTCATTATCTATAAAACAATTGGAGGTTAATATGAAATACTTATTTCCTGAAAGATTTCAAGAATTATTAGATGAAACTTCGTTGACATATGATGATATCACTATAGCATTAGATATAAAATCTAAAGGCACTATTTCTAAATATGCAAATGGCACAATAAAAAATGTAAGCATCTCTACAATTTGCAAAATTGCTGATTTATTTGAAGTATCGCCTGTTTGGCTAATAGGCTGGTCTAACGATAGAAATTTTAAAATAGAAAATTAATAGACATGCACATATTGTTGTGTATGTCTTTTTTATAACATATTTTTCGTCGTTTGTCTACCTTTTTGACAAATTTTATGAATGAATTGTAAAAAAATGTCCGGTATGTATATATAAAATAAAAAACGAGTTCGACCTACGTTCGCTTCAAGCAACTTAAATGCGAAGCATTTTTGCTGAAGCGGAATGCTGGGCATATACTAGTTTTCGTAGTGATACAATTTGAATTTTTCTCGGATTTACCGCGGTCGGAGAACAGAATTTTTTATTTTATATATACATACTGAACATTCCTTAAATATTCTAGTCATCTAGAAAATCTTTATATGTTTTTAATATTTTCAAATTAAACTTTCCTGGTTTTATATCTTCATTTTGCTTAATTTTTAATTCCAAATCATATGTATCTTTTAACTTTTTTAAATTTTCTTTTTTATGTCCTACAACATTGTTGGCATTTAATGGGTTTATTTCTATTTCTGCTTCTATTACTTTTGTATTGAACTTTTTAATTTCTTCTAATATCTTGTCGTACCATATGCTATCTTCTACAAGTTGTCCAAATGCTTCGTGGTATGGACCTGCAACAACTTCACTTTCAATATTTTCAGGGTTTGATATTAAATCTGTATTTTGTAGACCTATTCTTATTACTTTTATTTTTTTCTTTGCGAAATAATTATATAATTCTTTACAAGTTTCAACCGCTTGGTTTACAGTTAATGGCTCATATTCCCCATCTAAATAACTTTTTTCTAATTCAGTATTTTTTATTACTAAAACAGGATATAGTCTTACTATTTTAGGCTTTAATTTTGCTAAGTCTTTTGCTGTATTTAGTTCGTCCAATCTTGTACTTTCTGGAAGTCCTATCATCATTTGATGTCCCAATGTAAAGCCATATCTTCTAATCAATTTAGAAGCTTTTTTCACATCTTCAAATGTATGTCCTCTTTTGCTTTGCTTTAAAATATAGTCATTTGTAGATTGAACGCCTAATTCAATTGTTTTAACTCCGTATTTTTTTAATAACTTTAATCTTTGTTTATCTATATAGTCAGGTCTTGTTGAAACTCTTATGCTTTCTACCTTATTTTCTTTTATATATTCATATGCTATTGATAATAACTTTTCTTGAAGTTCTAAATCTATTCCTGTAAAGCTTCCTCCAAAAAATGCTATTTCTCTTGGTGTTTCTGCATTTTTAAAGCTTTGTAAAAATTCTTCTATAGTATTTTTTACTTCTTCTTCTGTAATATTTTTCATTTGTCCACTTATGCTTTTTTGGTTACAAAATGTGCAATTATTTGGGCATCCTAAATGTGGTACAAATATTGGTATAATATATTTTTCTGACATAATTGTTCCTTCCTTTTATTCAATCTTTTAGCCTATATGTTATTTTTTATCATAAGAACTTACTAAAACTTTATGAGCTGCTTCCATTTCTGCTTGTTTTTTAGTAGAGCCTGTCCCTATTCCAAGTACTTTTCCATTGCATTTTACCTCTGCAGTAAATACTTTACTATGGTCTGGTCCTTCTTCTTTTATAATATTATATTCTATATGAACACTTCCGTGCTCTTGCAATTTTTCTTGTAAAACTGTTTTATAATCTTTTTTACCTACATTTTTACTTGCAACTTCTATTGCTTCTTCTAGGTTACTTAATATAAATTTTTTTACATCATCAATTCCAGAATCTAAAAACATTGCTGCAATAACAGCTTCAACACTGTCTGCTAGAATTGCCGGTTTTTTGTTTCCTTCGCACGATTTTTCGCTTTTACCAATTATTAAGAAATCACTAAAATTATGCTTAATAGCTACTTTATATAAACTTTCTTCGCAAACTACTGTTGCTCTAACTTTAGTCATTTCTCCTTCTTTTAAATTCTTGTAATTTAAATATAAGTATTCACTTGTAACAAATTCTAATATTGCATCTCCCAAGAATTCTAGTTTCTCGTTACTTTGTACTTTGTTTTCATTTGCATATGATGTATGTGTAAGTGCTGTTTTTAATAAATTTTTGTTTTTAAATTCATAACCTATATTTGCTTCAAACTCCGATAAATTCATTTTTTCCCCCCTATTTTAATATTTTCTTAATTTCATCATAAATTCTATCTTCTACATTTGGTATTGCTTTTTCTAATGCTTTTTTTGACATTTGTTCTTGCATATCTTTATTATTTAGAATTTCCAATATTTCTTTATTTAATATATCTTTATTTAAATCTTTATCTAATATTATTTTTGCAGCACCTGCATCTGCTAACACTTTTGCATTATATTCTTGGTGGTTTTCTGTTGCAAATGGGAATGGTATAAATATTGCAGGTTTTCCTACAATAGATACTTCTGTTATTGTCATTGCTCCGCTTCTTGCAACTATTATATCCGCCAAGTTCATCATTTCTTGCATATTGTATATATATGGCATAATTGTCATATTCTTAACATTATTAATATTTAAATTCATATCTTCTAATTTTTCTTTTACTTCACCATATTGTTTTTGTCCAACGGCCCATATTATGTGATATTTATCATTTAATTTGTTTTCTATTATGCCAAGTAAAGTATTGTTTATAGTTTTAGCTCCTTGGCTTCCCCCAAATACCAATACTATTGGTAATTTATTTTTTATTCCTAGATTTTCTTTTAATTTTAGTTTCTGCTCTTCACTCAAATCTATTTTTTTTAGTTTTGTTGGTGTTCCCGAAACAACCACTCTTTTTGCCTTAGGTAATCTTTTTTTAGCATCTTCAAATCCTACTAGTATTGTGTCTACCTTGCTAGATAAAAGTCTAACTGTTGCTCCTGGGAAAGCATTGCTTTCGTGTAGCATAGTTGGAATTTTATATTTATTTGCAGCAAGTAGTACTGGACCACAAATATAGCCTCCAGTTCCTATTACAATATCTGGATTTAATTTTTTTACTAATTGCTTTGCAGTTTTAAAACTTTTTAATGTTTTAAAAGCATTTTTAATATTGGTAAAACTAATTTTTCTTGAAATACCATATGCTTCTATTTTTTCTAACTCATACCCTGCCCTTGGCACTAAATCGTTTTCTAGACCCCTTATCGTTCCAATAAAGGTTATTTTTGCATCTTTATTTTCCTGTTTTATTTTATTTGCAATTGCAATTCCTGGGTTAATATGTCCACCAGTTCCTGCAGCAGCTATTATAACATTCATATTTTCACCTACATTCTAAATTTTTTCTGCATATCTTGAAATATTCAGTAAAATTCCTACTGCACATAATAAAATTATTAAAGATGTTCCTCCATAACTAAAGAAAGGAAGTGCAATACCTGTTACTGGCATTGAAGATGTAACAACTGCAATATTAATAATTGCTTGTAGTCCTATTAGTGAAGTTATTCCTACTGCCATTAAACTTCCGAACATATCTGGAGCTCTCATACTAATTACTATTCCTCTCCAAACAAATAGTAAAAATAATATTATTACTGCAGCACATCCAACAAACCCTAATTCCTCTGCTAAAACTGCAAAGATAAAGTCGTTATGAGGTTCTGATATGTATAAATATTTTTGTGTACTATTTCCAAGTCCTACGCCAAATAATCCTCCAGATCCTATTGCATATAAACTTTGTATAATTTGCCATCCATCCCCTTGAGGATCTTGCCACGGATCTAAGAAAGAATAAATTCTTGCTAATCTAAAGCTTCCTATATGGAAAACCTTAGCGAGCACATACATTCCACCAAGTAATCCTCCTGCTCCAATTGAGCCAAATAAGGCAAAATGCGAGAATTTTGAACCTGCTGTAATCATCATAACAGATATAACTAATATAATAATTACTGATGCACTAAAATGTGATTGTACTACCAATAGTATTGCTATTGGTGGCGCCAAGAAAAATATAATTGGTTTGAAAAAACCTTTCCAAACATTTTTTAATTCGTCTCTGTGCTTACTTAAATATACTGCAAAAAACAGTATTAATCCTAATTTTGTAATTTCCGAAGGTTGTGCTGAACCGAAAATAGGTAATTTAATCCATCTTACCGCACCATTTATATCTCTTCCTAACCCTGGAACTAAAACTAGCAATAGAATTGCTACTGAAAATACATATACTATTTTATAATATTTTTGATATCTTCTATAATCTATCTTTGAAATGATTAGCATTGCAACAATTCCTATTGCTGCTGATATTAGCTGTTTATATACATATGTATAACTACTTCCAGTTAGTGAAAGTGCAGATGGTGAGCTTGCTGAAAGCACCATTATAATTCCGCATTCCCAATAAAATTAGTACTATTATAAGTAGTACAAAGTCGAATGATTTATTTACTTCTTTTTTATCTTTTTTAACCTTTTGTGCCATATTACCCTCTTTTTTGTTTAATAATTTAATAATATGCATATGTTACTATTTTTATATTTAGCTAAATTGCACAAAGCGCAATTATGCAAAGCATTAGTGTTAATAAACTAAATATAGAAACTACTTTATTTTCATTCCAGCCAGATAATTCAAAATGGTGATGTAGTGGCGCCATTTTAAATAGTCTTTTTCCTCCTGTTTTTTTGAAGTATAGTACTTGTAAAACTACTGATAGTGTTTCAGCAACTGGTATTGCTGCAATTAATAGTAATAGTAATGGCATTTTTAAATACAATGCCATTGCAGATATTACTCCTCCTAGTAGTAGTGAACCTGTATCTCCCATAAATACTTTGGCCACATTCAAGTTGAATATTAAAAATCCTAAGCACGCACCTACTATAATACTTCCAAAAACAATTATTTCCTTCACATCTAAAATAATTGCAATAACTGTTAAACAAGTTACTATAATTGCAGACACACTAGTGCTTAACCCATCTATTCCATCAGTTAAGTTTACTGCATTTGTTGTTCCAAGCATTACAAATATTGCAAATGGTATATACACCCAAGTTGATAAATTTATATATATCTTTAAAAATGGTATATATGTCTCTGTTCCCAAATTTAGTATTTTCATTATATAAAAAGTATATGTTACTGCAATTAAAAGTAATCCCAACATTTTAGATGATGGTTTTATTCCTTTTGTATTTTTTAGTACAAGTTTTTTGTAATCATCTACAAATCCAATCAATCCAAATCCAATTGTTATAATCAATAGTGGAAATAATTTTGCTGCAACCTCAGCTTCTCTGGTAGAATAATATATATATCCTCCTATTGTGCCAATAATAATTCCTAATGCAATTATTATTCCTCCCATTGTAGGAGTTCCCCTTTTAGAAAAGTGAGATTCTGGTCCATCTTCTCTTTCATTTTGCCCTATTTTAAATTTTCTTAATATTGGTATTATAAATATTGATAATAATATTGTTGCAACAAATGATACAAACAATATTCTTGTTTGGAAATACAACTTTTGTTCCCCCTTCCAAAATACTAATAGTATTTTGTATTTTTCATACTCTAATTATTATCCTATTATTTTTCTTACAATTTTTCTTTCATCATATGGGTATTTTTCTTTATTTATTTCTTGGTATGTTTCGTGCCCTTTTCCTGCAAGTACTATAATATCATTTTTGTTTGCTATTTCTATTGCGTGTTTAATAGCATCTGTTCTGTCTACAATAGTAACATACTTGCCCTTTGTTTTTATTATTCCTTCTTCTATTTGTTTTACTATTTTTTCTGGTTCTTCTGTTCTTGGATTATCTGATGTAATTATTGTGAAATCTGCTATATTTCCAGATATTTGCCCCATCAAAGGTCTCTTTCCTGGGTCCCTATCTCCTCCACAGCCAAACACTGAAATTACTCTACCTCTTGTATAGCTTTTAACTGCACTTAAAATATTTTGCAAGCTTTCTGGAGAATGAGCATAATCTATCATTATAGTAAGTCCTTTTTTATTATCTACAAGTTCACTTCTTCCTGGCACTCTTACTTCTAATAAGGCTTCTTTTATTTCTTCTGCATTTGCTCCTAATTCTTCACATACTGAAATTGCTGCTAATGAATTATATACACTAAATCTTCCTGGTATTCCTGTTTTTACTCGTTCATTTTTTCCGCCAATTTTAACTTTAAAATCTACACTAGAGTTTGTAACTGTTATATCTTTTGCAATTAAGTTTGCTTCGTTATCTATTCCATATGTTCTTATATCGCATTCTGGTAACATCTTTCTAACCTTTGCAACATAAAAATCATCATTATTAATAAAGCTTTTTTTAGCTTGTTTTATTAATAATAATTTTGAATTAAAGTAATCTTCCATATTTGGATGTTCTTTTGGGCTAATATGGTCTTCTGAAAAGTTTGTAAATATAGCCAAATCAAATTCGCATCCGTCTACTCTATGTAACTTTAAGCTTTGAGAAGAAACTTCCATAACAGCTACATCTATTTTTTCTTCCACCATTTGGCTAAATAATCTTTGTAATTCTAAACTTTCTGGAGTTGTTCTACTACTTTCTCCTAGATTTTTGCTTCCTATATAATTTGCAACTGTTCCAATTAAGCCTACTTTTTTTCCTGCTTTTTCTAAAATTGATTTAATCATAAATGTAGTTGTAGTTTTTCCTTTAGTTCCTGTTACTCCTATTAGTTTAAATTTTCTTGATGGATTGTCGTAAAAATTACAAGCTATTTTTGCAAGTGCAACTCTTGTGTCTGGTGCCATTATAACTGTTGTATCTTCTTTGATGTCGCTCTTTTTTAGTTTAGTTCCTTCTTCTACAACTACAACACTTGCTCCATTTTCTATTGCTTGTTTTATATATAAATGTCCATCTGTATCGAACCCTTTTATTGCCACAAACATTCCATTTTCTTTAATTTTTCTAGAATCACATTCTATCATATTTATATCTAAATCTAAGTTTCCAAAAGATTTTAATCCTTCTATTCCATTTAAAATTGATTTTAATTCCACTTGCTTCATCCCCTTATACTTTATTTCCATAGTATTATATAATTAATTTGTGCTTTTGTATAGTTTTTTTAATAAATTTCTAATAAAAATAGCTTGCACATAGCTTTAGTTATTTGTATATAAAATAACTTTACTAGAATTTCTTACTTGTATTCCTTGCTTTGGTAATTGATTTGTTACTATTGCCTCGGTATTATCTGTATCTACTTCACATTCTATTTCTAATTCTTTTAACATTTTTTTAGCTTCTTTTACAGTAAGTCCAGTTACATTTGGCATTTCTATTTGTGTTCCTTCATCATCTTCTTGATTTTTTGTAACTTCTAAATATGGCAATACTTCTCCGAAGTATTTGCGATGCAATTGGTGCTGCAACACCACCTCCTTGGTGTCCTCCCTCTCCTGTTGGATTATATAATACTATTAATATAACTAATTCTGGATCTGCAGTGTTTGCCACACCTATAAAAGATGTTACATATTTTCCTGTATTTACGCCGTCTTCTGATGTTCCTGTTTTTCCTCCTATTGCATATCCTGCAACTTGTGCATTTCTTCCAGTTCCTTCGGCTACAACTGATGTCATCATACTCAATACTTTTTTTGCTGTATCTTCTGATATTACTTGTGTTCCTTCTTTTACTTCATAATCTGTTCTTTCTCCTGTTTGGCTATTAATTTGTGCTTTTACTATTCTTGGAGTAACACTTTTCCCAAAGTTTGCAATTGTTCCTACCATTTTTATCATTTGCATAGGAGTTACCTCAAATCTTTGCCCAAAACTTATTGTTGCAAGTTCTACTGGTCCTACTTTTTCTTCTTTTAAGAAAATACTATTTGCCTCGCCTGGTAAATCAATTCCCGTCTTTTCTAGTAATCCAAATTTTTGTAAATATCCATAATATGCTTTTACTCCTATTTTTTGTCCAAGCCCTATAAATACTGGGTTACAAGAGTTCATAAGAGCTTGCCTCAAACTTTCAGAGCCGTGTGGTCTATAGTATCTCCAACATTTTATTCTTGTACCTGCAATATTTATTGAACCAGTACAGCCAAAACTTACTGTATCTATATCTTTTACTATACCTTCTTCAATGGCTGAAGATGCCGTTACTAGTTTGAATGTAGACCCTGGTTCATATGTATCTGATATTGCTTTATTTCTCCACATTTGTTGAAGCGCTGCAGATTTCTCGCCAGATGATAGATTTTCCCAGTTAGCTGCCATTTCAGTATTATTTATAGTATATGGCGAGTTTAAATCATAACTTGGGTATGATGCTAAAGCTAAAACATTTCCTGTTTTAGGCTCCATTATTATAACATTTCCACCATCTGTACACACATTATCTATGCAAGCTTCTGTTAAATATTTTTCTGCTATTGATTGCACAGTCATATCTATTGAAAGAACCAAATCATCTCCATTTATTGCCGCTTCGTAATCCTCTCCTTCTTTTTCCATATCTGTTCCAGTTGCATCTGTTAATTTTAATATTTTCCCTTGCGTTCCTTTTAGCACCTCATCATAACGACTTTCAATTCCATCAAGTCCTTGGTTATCGCTTCCTGTAAAACCAATTATATTTGCTGCTAAGCTACTATATGGGTAATATCTTTTGGAATCTTCATCTATATTTATTCCTGTTTTTATATTATTTTGTTCCATCCACACTCTTAATTTGTCTGTTTCATCTTTACTTACTTTTTTTACTATAGTTTCTATGGAACTGTTTTTGCTTACTTTTTTTAAAGTTTTTTCGTAATCTAAATTAAAAATATCTGCAAGTGCTCTTGCAACTCTTTCTTTATCCGATTTTTGAATATTGCCTGGGTTTACTGAAACAGTCTCCACGCTTGCGCTTACTGCTAAGGCTGTTTTTCCCGTTGCATCCCATATAGTTCCTCTTTTAGGATTAATTTTTCTATTTAAAGTTTGTTGTGCATAGGCTTTAGCCTTTAACTCAGAGCCTTGCACAAACTGTATAAATCCAACCCTTACTATTAATAAATTGCAAAGAACAAATGTTACTATCAGCATTCTCATTAATCTTTTTTTCCTACTAATACTTGTTACCTTCATAAACTTACCTCTAATTAAAAAACTAGAGATTAAAAATAATCTCTAGTTTAATATATTCATATTTAGTTTTATTATGTTGGTATTATTGTTTACTTTAAACAATCTTTCATAGTAAATTAATTATTTGATTTTACTTCTAATAATTTTTCTTTTAATCTAGATTCTATGTTTTGTAATTCCACTTCTGCTTCTTTTCTTGCTTTGCTTCCATTTTCGTGGATTTCTATTAATTCATTTAATGTATCAATAATATCTTCATTTGTTTTTTGTAATGTTTCTATATCAACTATTGCTCTTTCAGATTCTTTTGCAATATCTATTGTTCCTTGTTTTAGTGTTTCACTATTTTTCTTTAACATTTCATTTGTTAAATCTGTTACAGCTTTTTGTGCATCTAATGCAGATTTAGCGTGTGTAATTCCTAAAGCAATAACAATTTGGTTTTTCCAAAGTGGTATAGTATTTATTAATGAACTTTGGATTTTTTCTACTAATTCACTATCATTGCCTTGTATTAATCTAATTTGTGGTGCCATTTGAATTGATATAATTCTTGTTGCTTTTAAGTCGTATATTTTCTTTTCAAATCTGTTTATTGTATTTATCATATCATTAACATTTTGCACATCTGTTTGATCATTTGATTCTTGAGCTATTCTTTGTAATTCTGGTAATAGTGTTTCTTTTAATTCTTCAATTTTTTTCTCACCAGCAATTATGTATAAAGATAATTGTTTGAAATATTCAAGATTTTTTTCATACATACTATCAAATACTGCTATATCTTTTAGCATTTGTAACTTATGGCTCTCTAATTTTTGTTCAATTTTGTCTATATTGTTTTCAACTTTGTTATATTTTGCTATAAGTTTTTCTAATTCCTTTTTTGCAGTGTGGAATATTCCGAAAAGTCCTTTATATTCCTTAGTAGGTACATCACTGTTAAATTCTTTTATTTCTACAACTAATTCTGAAAGTAAATCTCCAACTTCACCTGTGCTTCTTGTTTTTACACTATCTAATACTGAATCTGAAAATTTCGATATATTAGTTTGAGCAGATGAACCATATTGTAATACCTCTGTTGTATTTTTAACATCGATTTTTGATATAAATTCATCAATAGCTTTTTTCTCTTCTTCTGATAATTCATTGTAGTTTAATGACTTTTCAACTACTTCTTCAGGAACTGCCTTCCCTACTACTAAACTTTCTTCTACTTTTGCTGTATCTAAATTAGATACCACCTTTTCTTCTAATTCTTCCATTTCTATCATCCTTTCTTTTTTAGCTTATTTTGCTAAATAATTAATCATTTCCTCATACATATTCATTTTTAAGCCAGACACTGTACTATTAATGCTTTGAGGTATTCCTTTTACATTTACTTTAGAAACATCATAATTTCCTCCAGTAATACCTGTTCTAAATCCATATTTAGACCAAGCAATTTGTCCTATTTCTTTATCTTCAAATGCCTTATAGAACTCATTTCCAGTTTCGTTAAATGTTGCTATACAGTGCGAATTCCATATTGTTGGTGTAGGATATAATATTCTAATTTTATCTTTTACTTGTTCCCATCCATCTGGATTAGAATTTGCGAAGTCTATAACACTTTTTTCATAGTCAACAATCATTGGTTTTCCTCCAACTCCTGTTTTTAGATATAGTTCAAATAAGTCTGCTGGAGTATTATTCATATATCCAGATTTTATATAGAATTCTTTTAAGTTTGCTAAATTTTCTTGTAAATTTTCTTCTGTTACTGTTCCTCCACACATTATAGATAATAATAGCCCATAATATGTTGCACCTGGCGATGATGTAACTGGATCGGTTGAATCTATATTAATTGAACCATATAGCATATTAACACCTATGTCAGACCATTTCTTTCCTTCTAAAATATATGATATTAATTTATTCATATCTGTAATGTAATACACTCCATCTGTTTCAGTAACAATGTTTTCTTTCATTAGTGCATCTACAACTGTGTCCCAACTATATATAACTATTGGTGTATTTAGTGTAAGTCCTCCATCTAAAACTCTATCTCTTGGAGCTTCTCCTTTTGAGCTATCTGCAGTTGTTTTGAAATAGTCGTAAAATCTTTGGTCTGAACAAAACATAGCATCATATTTAGAGCCGTCTTCTCTAACCAAACTGTTTTTTACTAATTTTCCATTACTCCAAGAATCATAAACAACATTTAAACCATATTTTTTTTGCATTATGCTAACAACCTCTTCATCCGCAATAAAGTTTTCTTTTCCTCCTCCAGTTGCTACATATACTGTTTTTAAGTTAGCTGTGCTATTATTTTTATTTGCAAACTTATTAATAATTATTATAATAAATATTAATATTATTAATATAACTAAACCTGTTATAACTTGTTTTTTTCTACTCAATATTTTATTACACCTCCTCTTTTTTATTTTCTATTTTTATATTCATTTCATCTAAGAAGCCATCTGATTTTAGCATTGTTTCAAAAACTTTTAGTTCAGCATTTGTATCTACCATTTCTGTTTGATAAACATTAGTTAGCTGTTCTTCAAATGCTACTTTTATTTTTGCTATCATTTCCTCAACTGATGACATAAATTTCTTGCTTTCTTTAGTTGTTAATTTTTGATTTTCAATTTCGTCGTATCTTTCTAGAATTTTAATTGTTATTGGTAAATAATAGTTTAAGAAATTACGCACATTTTTTAATTTTTGTGGGTTCTTATTTACAGCATCTACAATTTTATTTGATGTATCGTAAATATTTCTTGTATTTTGCACTATTTCTGGATTTTCTAATTTAGTAGAAATAGTTTTCATCTTTTCTATTAATTCTTTTGCCTTTTTTAAAGCTTCTTTATCGCTTTCTTCAATGTTATCTGATATATCAATTTTGCTTTTATCATTGAAAATTAATATGCCTGCTCCATATGCTGCTATTCCTATTGCTGCTGCCGGTATAGCACTTATTCCACAAGCAAGGTATGGAATTGCAAAAAATGTTCCTCCTAGTATACAAGAATATATATATTTATTTTTCAATGCTATTCCTCCTTTAATTGTATCCTCTTACTTGTTTAAAAGCGCTTAATAAATCTGTTCTTCCGTCAAAAACTTTTGCATTAGTTAAATTTGCAATATCTTCTAGTTGTTCAGGATCTGCATATCCAAACATTATGCTATAAATAGGAATATCTTTTCCAATTCTATTATAAGCCTTTTCTAACTCATTTATGGAACCACAATTTGAAAGTCCATCTGTCATTAAAATTATTGATAAATTATATGTATCTGAATCTTCTTGGCTTAACATATCTAATGCATTAGTTGATGCTAAATATATATTTGTAGAGCCTCTTGTATCTGCTTTTTCTATTTCATCAATTAAATCAGTTGTTTCAATTCCATTTTGAGTTTCCCATACTCCCATAATGTTATGGTCAAATGCTATAACAGATATTTTATCTTTACTTGAAAATTGTAGCATATTTTTTTCAGCTTCTTCTTCAGTCAAAATATATTTCATCGCCTTAACAAGCTCAGTATTTCCTTCTCCATACATACTTCCTGAATAGTCTAAACAAAATACTATGTGTACTGGTTTTCTTAATTCAGATTGGTACAAGCCTAATGCCTTTTTAATTACTGCTGTACTTGGGTATTTTACTGGAACTAAATATTTTGTTGTATCTATTCCCCAGTTTGGATTAAAAGTACTTTTATCAGCATCTGGGTTTGTTCCGCCATACCAGACTCTTCTACCTGTTTGTACAAGTTCTTGCTGTCCTTCATCACTTAAAATATAATTTTGCAATTTCGTAAACGCTTCTAACTTTTGTTTGTCAGAATTATCAATATAAGCTAAAGGTGAATCCGATATTGAAACGCCGTCTTTTGCATAAATTATGTATAAGGGGTCTTTGCCTGCAGTTTCAAGTTTTTTATTTATATTTATAATTGATGTTTCATATGTTATAACTGCTTCATAATCCCCATTTAAAAACATTTCTTCTAAGAATTCTTCACTTCCAGATGACCTTGTCATTCCTTCAAACAATTCTTTTATTTGAGTTTTTAAATTTTCATCATCTAGCATTTCTTGTGTTAATATTTCTGGATTTCCTGCAAGTGTACTTAAGAATCCCAAATACGCTGTTGCACCTGTGTTAGTTTGAGTAGCTGAAGCCATATTGAATTTTAGTTTACCATTTTGTATTGCATTTAGAATGTCTTTAGTGTATACATCTTTATTTATAAATCCTAGTTCTTCTGCTTTTGACTTTTTAATTCCAAAAACTACGGGGTTAATACTTGTAGATTTAGAATTCTTAACTGAAACACTTTTATCTAGCATATATAGCCAAATAGAATTAGATGTCCAAACCGCGTCATATTCAGCTCCACTATTTAGTTTATCCATTATATCTATTGTTCCTGCATAATCTATAGTTAGATTAATATCGTTTTTATTGGCAAAGTCTTTTAATACGTCTTCTAAATCACTATTTTCCGAACTTGATATTAGTCTAAACTCATTTGATTTTGCTTTAATTAAATGGTTTATGCTTGTGACATTACTTGTAAACTTAATTACCACTGCGCAAATAAAAATAAACAATATTATTGCTATAGTTATCAGCTTTTTGGTGTTTTCTCCCATTACATTCTCCTCTCTTTTTTTGTTAATTATATCATTATAAAAAACATTTTGTAAATAAATTTTATATATATAACCTAAGTTTTATATATTTGTTTTCAGTACACATCTTTTTAAAATTTATAGCAAAAAAATAAGAACAAAACTGTTCTTATTCCTTATATTTTTTATAGTTTTCCAAAATATAATTATTTATATAATCTATTTTGCCTTCTATATCTTCCACTAATTTTATTTGGTTTCTCGCTCTGTCTAAATTATGAGTTTCATAGTTACATTTGAAATATGTATCTCCATTAATGTAATCATCTAAAAATCTTATTGCAAGTTCAAATGTCATAAGAATTATTGAGCTTCCCATTAATTTTATTTCTTCTTCTGTAATATATGGTGCAATCTCACTTAAATATCCATCTGTGTATGCTTCAAATAATTCATTTCGCATAAATACTTTGTTTAAGTCTTTTTCGTCTTCTTCTGCATTTGAAGCAGCCGATCTTATTCCATCGCCATAGTCATATAAGCCACTTCCTGGCATTACTGTATCTAAATCTACTACTGCTAAAAAATCTTTTGTTTCTTTATTCATCATTACATTATTTACTTTTGTATCGTTATGTGTAACACGATATGGTATTTGGCTATTTGCAAGTTTATCTACAATTATACTTACAATTTCTTTTCTGTCTAAAATAAATTTAATTTCTCTATCTACAGTTTTTACTCTGTTTGCAATATCTTTTTCCACATCTTTTTCAAAATCTGTGAATCTTTTTTTAGTGTTATGAAAGTCTTTTATTGTTTCTGCTAAATTTTCCATTGGGAAATCGTTTAATAATTTTTGAAAATTTCCAAAAGCTTTTCCTGTATTAAACACTACTTCTTCACTTACAGATGTGTTATAACAAATAGAATTTTCTATAAAATTATATGCTCTATAAAACTCTTCTTCTCCCTCATCATTTTCAATAACTAATAATTTTTTCCCGTCTGTTGTTTTTAAAACTTGAAGAACTTTATGAATTTTATCGTTTTGCTTATTCATTTGTTCTTTCAAAAAATGAGTAACACTTTCAATGTTTTCCATAAGTTCATATGGATTTTTAAATACATTATTATTAATTTGTTGAATTAAATATCTCTTTTTTTCACCGTTTTCATCATATGTGGCTACATATGTTTTGTTTATATTTCCTGTGTTTTTTTGTTTTACTTCTAATAGATTTCCTGGTATGTCAAATTTTTTAATTATTTCTTCATTTATCATAATATCAACCTCGAGGATTATTATAACATAAAACTTAGAATTTGTGCGAGTATTTACAGATAAATTTTAATTTGTGGTAGGGGCGATTTTAATCGCCCGAAATAGAATATGATTACAATTATTTTTGTTCA
>OIYS01000229.1_pt1 | contig 41392 bp, 48 predicted proteins | sample 1588271 | NCBI WGS metagenome assembly OIYS01 (sample SAMN03283286) | human gut metagenome | biome: human-associated habitat; material: feces | host: Homo sapiens | place: Peru | collected 2012 | reverse complement strand
GACTCCTCTAAATTAATGCAAATAAAAAAAGCCATAGCTTTGCTATAACTTTTTTTATTTGGTGGAGATGGAGGGAGTCGGCGAGCCGCGTCCTAAAAATAGTCCACTGGACTATTTTTGCCTTCACGTTGTTCAGGCACGTCCTTTTCGACTCCTCTAAATTAATGCAAATAAAAAAAGCCATAGCTTTGCTATAACTTTTTTATTTGGTGGAGATGGAGGGAGTCGAACCCTCGTCCAGTAATTTTTCCACATAAACTTCTACGAGTGTAGTTTGTTATTTTTTCATTCCCTCTGTTCTTTGCAAACAAACACGCTTAGAATTTTGGTAGCCTTTGTTTACCCATTATTCTCAAGGCAAGAATAACTTCGTTTCCTACTTTAGTCGACGCCTTATCCGTAACAGTAGGCTTTACGGTAAAACGACACTGCAACTTAGGCAGCGTATGCTAATTGATTATCAGCGTTTATTTTTATTTTGCTTTTTTTAAGTGGCCAAAGCAACCATCCACTACTCGCAATTTATGCTTCTAAATAACTGTCGAAACCAATTACATCCCCATAATACTTACCTATATATTATACTATTCTTTTTGCATTTATACAACTATTTTTTTATCTAATTTAAATTTTATGTATATCTATGCAAATTATAAAAAATATGCTATAATAATAAAGATTCCTAGCAAAGATCCAATCAAAATAATTTTTGAAGGAGGATACCAGAGGATATGGATGTTTTAGGAGGGTTAATTGAAGCATTTGCAACTGGGCTTATGGTAAAACAGCCCAAAGAAATGAAAACGGAAACGTTTTTATTCACCGGCATTGTAAGTGAACACCGGAAAGTGCCTCCAGCAACTAGTGAGTCGTTTAAAGATAGGCTACATAGCCTATATAAAAGACTCAGAAGTTTGCAAGAGGGCGAAACCATTTTGTATGCATACAACAATGAAGAAAACGGTGCAAACGAAGAACTGGCAACAGTTTTGGAAAAATTACCTAAACTTGAAGAGGGGAGCTCATATGCTTTCCCGGATAATACATACTTAGTATTTTCAAGCAAAGGAAAGAATGCAGAAGGAAAGGTGGAAATTGAAATAGGAATGTCCAACTGGATTCGGACAGCATATTTGCAGATGAAAGAGTAAAAAAGGAAGACCATACTTATTAAAAATAAGTGTGGTCTTTCTTTTTTTTACAAGTTTCGATAAAATTAGACAATAGAGATAAATAAAAATTTTAATAAATAATTTCCAAATATTGTAAATTCATAATTGGAATTGTATAATGATTAAGATGGTTTATATATTTTTAATCTCGAGTTTTCAAAAGGTGAATTGTAAACAATATAATAAAAGATTTTTTGGGGGTGTACTTATGTTGAAAGAAAACAGGCAGATTTTGGCAAAAGTAAAAAGTTATTCAATTGATGTAAGTGTTTCGTGGAGTTCGGCTGCAATAGTATATAGGGGGCTCAAAAATTGGGAGGTATTGGAAACATTTAAGCGGTTTTTAAATGATGCAGATTACGCAAAAAGTGATGAAGCGTTAAAAGTAGTAAAAATATTGAAAAATGCTATCTATTGTGGAGGAAAATTTAGAGAAACTAAAAAAGAAGGGGACGATTTGATAATATCTTTTTCCTTTTATACTGTAGAAAATATGATTGAATTCAGAGATACAATGAATGCTAACTTTTAACAAAACCCCTCTCTTAAAGTTAAGAGAGGGGTTTTTTAAACTATTTAGCTGCAAATTTTTGCTTTACCATATCAATTTTTTGTTGTTCAACAGTTTGCATAGTATACCAGCCTTTTTCAGCCATCAAATTATATATTTTATTTTGAATATTTAAAGATTCATTTAAGGCATTTTTAAAAGCAGAATGTACTTCAGCTGTAGAAGATTCTATAGTTCCGTGCAAATATAAATCGCAAACTCCTTTAATAATTAAAAGTTCTTTTTCCATTAAATCTTTATCTTCCATAAAGTCCTCCTTATAATAAATTTAAAAAACTATTAAATAGTTCTGTATGCTTTTGAGCTAATTCTGCAATATAAGCAGAAAGAGTTGGGTCTTGAATTTTACTAGATGTTTTTTGACTACATGATTTCATAAAATTTTCATGTCCTAATGCATCTTCAACATACAAAAGTTCTTTGCTTGTCATAAGCTATCACCACCTAATAGTAATATTTCCATATAAAAGAAATTATATACAAAAAAAGAAGAAAACCATTGGTAATCTTCTTTAAAATATATTTTACAATTTTGGAAGTAATTTCTTATAATAAGGAAGTAGTCCAACCCTTTCAGGATTATGCACAGGAAGCTGCCAAAAATAATAATCTGGATAATTATTTCCTTCTATTATACCAGGAGCTTCTTTGCCAATATATACATCCCATCCAACAAAGCCAACTTCTGGAACTTCTAAGGCTGCTTTTAAGCACATATCCATAGCTTCTTTAAATAAAGGAATTTTAAAACCCTCAAATTTAATATGTGTATATGGATGCTCAGTATAAATTTGACCGTGCTCAGTACGACCATATTTAACTAGCTCTCCAGTTTTTAAATCTATAGGTATATTTACACCATCAAACCCAAGGTTATCAACAAAATGGCCACCATTACCAGCTTTACAAGCAGCGTAAACTACTTGAGGCTTTCCATCTACTACAATAGTTTGAATTCTAATGCAGTTTACCGAATTTGGATGCAATTTAGCCATTTCGGGATGTTGGTGAACCATTTCTTCGGCAACACCAAAGTTTTTAGAACGAATATAATCGTATAAAGTAGTAGGATTTGCATAATTACTTACATTTATCTTCTCAATTCCACGACCACTATCTCCATCATTAGGCTTTACAAAAATAATATCTTTACCTTGAAGAAATTTTTTAAAATCATTAAGAGAAGCAGTAGTCATATCAATAGTATCTCTTCCTAAATAGTTTTTGAATTTTGCATTGAATTGATTTTTCTTATCAAATAAATCTGAATAATCTGGGTTATTAAGCATTGTAATTAGTTTTTTGTTTTTAAAACGGGTAACAAAAGTTTTTCTTTTATCGTGCTTAATATTATAAAATTCAAAAATATCGTAATCATTGTAACCAGCGCCATACCTAATGGCACAAACTATAATATCACATAAAATAAAAAATCGATTTTTTCCAGTTTTTTCGTGTACTGAATTTAAAACTTTTGATATTTTCTTAAAACGCACTCCACTAAGGACTCTAAAGGCATATGTAATTTTCATAGAAAAACCCCTTTCTTTTAGTTTGTATTATAACATATAAGAAAAAGAAATAAAATAAAATACGAAAAAATATATCAAAAGAAATAGAGTTTTAAAAAGTGCTTTGAAAAATGTTTTATTAAAATCGCAATTTATTGTCGAATAAAGTAAATGAAAAATTGTTGAAAAAATAGAAGAACAATAGTATAATAAGTAAAATTTAGATCTAAATAAAATTAAATCTTATAAAAATTATCTAAAACTTTTTAAATCAGATAATTTAAAATCCAAACAAAAATTAAAAACAAAAAGGCATTTAAGTATGTTTATTAATCTTGCAAAAACAAATAAAACCTAAAAACACATATTGCCTAAATAACAAAAATAATATATAATAGAAAGGACAAAATAAATGAAAGAATTAAAAGTAACCAATGATTATGTATTTAAAAAAATATTTGCAAAAAAAGGTAACGAAAGTATATTAAGAGACTTTTTAATAGCAGTATTAGAAATACCAATAGAAAAAATAGAAGTATTAAAAGATGCGTACTTAGAAAAGGAACTAGAAGAAAACAAATTAGGAATACTAGATATAAAAGCAACATTGGATAATAACATAGTAGTAAATATAGAAATGCAAGTAAAAAACCAATACAATATAAAAGAAAGAAGCCTATATTACTGGTCTAATTTATATAGTAATAATTTGTATAAAAATCAAGACTACATAGAAAATAATAAAACAATAACAATAAATATATTAGACTTTAATGTATTCAAAGAAGGACCATACCACGAAAGATGCAAAGTAATGAGGGAATACAATAAGGAAATATTAACAGAAGATTTAGAAATACATTTTATACAAATACCAAAGTGTAAAAAAGATGATATAAAGACAAAACTAGATTATTGGATGCAATTTATAGGAAATATAAGTAAAGAGGGGGTAGAAAAAGCGATGGAGGTAAATAAAGAAATAAAAAAAGCAAAAGAGGAGCTAGAATATTTAACAGGAGATGAAGCCCAAAGGCGAATAGCAGAACTAAGAGAAAAAGCAATAAGAGATGAAAAAGCTAATTTAAGAGGGGCGAGAGAAGAGGGAAAGATGGAAGGAAGAGAAGAAGGAGAAAAAAATAAACAATTAGAAATAGCGAAGAAATTGAAAAAAATCAATATGGACATAAAAACTATAGCTCAAATAACTGGTTTAACAATAGAAGAACTAGAGAAAATTAAAAAATAATATAATTTTAATAAAGCTTGAATTTTCAGGCTTTATTTTTTTGTAACAAAAATGTAATATTACATTTTTAACTTTTGTATTGACAACAGAAAAAACATCATATACAATAATTTCAAATTCTGAAAAGAGCAAAAAAATAGTTGCAAAAGACGAAACAAAAAAACAATTTAAAGTAAAGAAAGGTGTTGCGAGAGTAAGTAAAGACGAACAAAAGACTAAGAAATAAAAAACTTTGGGAAAATGGCAATAACAAAAAAATGACTTTTGAAAAAATGTCAAAAACTAGAACTCTTACAACATCAATTTTTTGCGCAAAAATACAAAAGAAACGATAAAAAAAGGAAACAATAAGGGGGCTTTATTTATGCAAGTTATTAAAAGAGACGGAAGAGTAACAGAATTTAATGAAGAAAGGATTATTAAAGCAATTACATTAGCTATGTCACACACAACAGGTGGAGTGGATATAGATTTAGCTACTAAAATATCAGATAGTGTAAAAAATCAATTAAAAGATAAAGTGCAAGTATCTGTTTATGAAATTCAAGATTTAGTAGAAAAAAAGTTAATGGGTTCATCTAGAAAAGAAGTAGCACAAGAGTATATTACATATAGATATAATAGAGATGTAGCCAGAAAAGCAAAATCAAAAGATATGTTCCTAGAAATTATAGAAACAAAATCTAATGATATAACTCGTGAAAATGCAAATATGAATGCAGATACACCAGCAGGAATGATGATGAAATTTGCAAGCGAAACAACAAAACCTTTTGTTGATGATTTCCTATTATCAACAGAAGCAAGAGAAGCAGTAAAAGGTGGATATATACATATACACGATAAAGATTATTACCCAACAAAGAGCTTAACTTGTATACAACATCCATTAGATAAAATATTGAAAAACGGATTTAGAGCAGGACACGGAAGTTCAAGACCAGCTAAAAGAATAGAAACTGCAAGTATTATTGCGTGTATTTCATTAGAAACTGTTCAAAACGAAATGCACGGAGGACAAGCGATACCAGCATTTGACTTCTATTTAGCACCATATGTAAAATTAACTTTTGTAGAAGAAGTAAAAAAACTTGAAAAAGTTTTAGATTTAGATTTATCTAAATTGTATGATTATAAAGTAGAAGATTATATTAAAAAAGAAACAAAGGACCTAAAAGGAGAAGAAAAATATATTCAACTTGCAATAAATAATACGGTTGATAGAGTACACCAATCAATGGAAGCGTTTATTCATAATATGAATACAATACATTCAAGAGGTGGAAACCAAGTTGTATTTAGCTCTATAAACTATGGAACAGACACTTCTGCAGAAGGTAGATGCATTATAAGAGAAATGCTTCTTTCTACTCAAAGAGGCGTAGGAAATGGAGAAACTCCTATTTTCCCAATTCAAATATGGAAGAAAAAAAGAGGAGTAAACTACTTACCAGAAGATAAAAACTATGACTTGTATAAACTAGCTTGTAAAGTTACAGCTAAAAGATTTTTCCCAAATTTCTTAAACTTAGATGCCACATTTAATACTCATAAAAAATGGAATGCAGATGACCCTAACAGATATTACTACGAAGTTGCTACAATGGGTTGCAGAACAAGAGTATTTACAAACAGACACGGAGAAGATACATCAGTTGGAAGAGGAAATTTATCATTTACAACAGTAAACTTAGTAAGAATTGCTATAGAAGCAGCAAAAGAAGCCCAAAGCTATTTAAGAATGAATTTTGACTTAGGAAGAGGCAGTGAAGAGTTTATGACAGAAAAATATAATAAAGAAGTTAAAAAGATTTTCTTAAATAAATTAGACAAATATACAGATGTAGCTGCAAGACAGCTATATGATAGATATAAATTCCAATGCACAGCAATTGCAAAACAATTTCCACTATTAATGTCTGGATTATGGCAAGATAGTGAAAACCTAAAACCAACAGACAAGGTAGAAAGTGTTTTGAAACACGGAACATTAGGAATAGGATTTATAGGCTTAGCAGAATGTTTAACAGTGCTTACAGGAAAACACCACGGAGAAAGTGAAAAAGCTCAAAAATTAGGACTAGAAATAATAGGACAAATGAAAGAAAACTGCGATAACTATTCTGAAAGATATGACCTAAATTATTCATTACTTGCAACTCCAGCAGAAGGATTATCTGGAAGATTCACAAGAATGGATAAGAAAGATTTTGGAACAATTTTAGGAGTAACAGACAGAGAATACTACACAAATAGTAATCATGTTCCAGTATGGTATAAATGTACTGCAGAACATAAAGCAAAAATTGAGGCACCATATCACGAACTAACTTTAGGAGGACATATCTTCTACATAGAATTAGATGGAGATGCAACACATAACCCAGAAACTGTTGAAGCGGTTGTAGACTTAATGGATAAGTATAATATGGGTTATGGCTCAATAAACCATACAAGATCTAGATGTTTAGATTGTGGATTTGAAAATGCAGATGCAGATTTAAAAGAATGTCCAGTTTGTCATAGTACAAATATCGATACAATTCAAAGAATAACAGGTTACTTAGTAGGAACAACATCAAGATGGAACAAAGGAAAACTTGCAGAATTACACGATAGAGTAACACACGGAAAATAATTAGAAAACATAGGCAGGTTAAAAAAATCTGCCTAAAGATAAATTAAAAAAGAAGGTACAATTATGAATATTGCAGGATTTTATGATGAAAGTATATCAAATGGATTAGGTTGGAGGGCAGTTTTATTTGTTAGTGGTTGCCCACATCACTGCCCAGGATGCCATAATAAAGAAGCACAAGATTTTAACTATGGTAAAAAATTTGATGAAGAAGAAATATTAGAAAAAATAAAAAATAATTCAATTCTAAAAGGAATTACCATAAGTGGTGGCGAACCTTTATGTAGGGAGAACATAAAAGATGTTTGTAATTTTATAAAAGATGTTAAAAAAGAAAGAAAAAACTTTAACGTTTGGTGCTATTCAGGCTATACTTTAGACGAATTAATGGCTAGAAAAGATGAAGATACAATGGAGTGTTTAAACCAAATTGATGTATTAGTTGATGGAAGATTTAAAGAGAACTTAAAAGATCCAACATTAAAATTTAGAGGTTCTTCTAATCAAAGAATACTAAATTTAAAAGATACTCTAAAAACACATCAATTAATAGAAGTAAAATTATAAATTCAATGTTTTTTCAATAAAAATTAAATAAAATATTTTATATTTTAGGTGCAATGATAATTGCAAAAAATCTAAAATAAAGGAAAGGAAGAAAGATGGAAGGAAAAAAAGAAGGAAAATTTAAAACATTTTTAAGAGAAAACATTATTGTAGCTTTAGTAATTGCATTGCTTGTTGGATTATTAGTAGGAGTTGGCGTAATGCGTGCTCTTGGAGGAAAAACATTTGCGTGCAAAGTAAATGGAAAAACAATAACAACTAAGAGTTTATACAATAAAATGAAAGGTTATTATTCAATTAACTTAATTTTAGAAGATGTAGATGAAATAATACTAAACAAGAAATACAAATTAAGTGAAGATGAAATAAATGAAGTTAAAAAAACAGCAGATTATTATATAAACCAATATGAACAATACGGATATACAGAAGAACAATTTTTATCAGAAAATGGTTTTGAAGATTATGATGCTTTCGTAAAATATTTATCAACAGATTACAAAAGAACAGTATATTATTATGACTATTTAGAAACAAAATTAGATGAAAATGCAGTAAAAAATTACTACAATGAAAATTCATTTGGAAAAATAAATAACAAACATATACTAGTAAAAACATCAGATGATGTAACAGAAGAACAGGCTTTGGCAGTAGCAAATGAAATAATTGGAAGATTAAACCAAGGTGAAGACTTCGATACGCTTGCAACAGAATATAAAGAAAAAAATACAAGCATAGTAGTAGAAGACCTAGGAGAAGTAGGGGCATTTGATAATTTAGAATCATCATATTTAGAAGCACTAAAAACATTGGAAAAGGGAAAATACACAGAAACACCAGTAAAAACATCTTATGGATATCATGTAATTTATTGTGTAGATAAAGTAGAAAAAACAGATGAGATATCTAGAAAAGATAAAATGGCCATAATAGATGTTTTAGCTTCAGATATAATGTCAGCAGATTCTAACTTGTACTATAAAACTTTAATTGAAATGAGAAAAGAAGCAAAGTTAAAATTTTATGATGAAGAACTAAAAACAAAATATGAAGAATATTGCAAGTCATATTCAGATAGTACTAGTACTGAAGATTAAAAGTTATAGGAATGGCATATTATGGCCATTCCTATAAAAGTATTATTTAATATATTGGAGGCAAAATGAAAAAAAAAGAAAAAAGCAATAAAATAAATTTTTTTAAGAAGATTTACATATCACTATTTAAAATATCAAAATATAATGAAATGCAACAAGAAGGTATAAAATCAGCATTGAAATATATTACTGAAATTTTACTAATATTAGGAGTAATATATTCAGGAATTTTAACTTATAAAGTGACTGCAAATGCAAATAAATTAAAATCATACTTAAGCGAAAATTTACCAGAACTGAAATACGAAAACAAAACTTTAAATGTTGAAGCAGATAAAAGAATTGTACTTGATGATAACTCAGTAAAAGTAAATTTTGGAGGGCAAATAGTAATAGACACTATAACAAATTATGATGAAATAGTGGAAGAATACAAGAATAAAAAAGAAGCAACAATACTACTAACTACAGAAAAGTTTACAACCATAAATTCAGAAGGGACAGTACAAGAAAATACTTATGATGATATTATAAAAAAATACCTAGGACAAGAGCCAAATAACTTAGATAAAGATACACTATTATATTTATTTGATAATATTTCGTATTCATATTATTTCTTGGCTTATGCAATTGCGTACTTAATGGCACATTTAATATTAGTAGCTATATTTAGCCTTATAGTTTCTTCCATAACTTATTTCATCTACAAGATAAAAAAAATGTACATTAAATTTTCAGCCATATACATAATGTCAATATATTCTTTGACAATTGCTACAATAGGCTATTTTATAGCAAATTTTGTACCAACAAAAATAAAAATATTCATTCAAATAGCTTTAGTAATAGCGTCTACAATATATTTAGGACTTGCCAACCTAAAACAAATAAAGAAATAATGCCAAAAGGAACGGTTTCCAAACCCGTCCGCATAAAAACATTTTTATTTTATATATTAAAAAACATAGAAAAATGTAGGGGCGATTTTAATCGCCCGAAATAGAATATGATTACAATTTTTAAAATAAGGGACATTGTGCCCTTATTTTTTATGCTAAAAAAGGAGGAAAAATTTATTTGTAAAATTTGTCAAAAAACATAAGATAAACCTTGAATAGCACGAAAATAATATGTTATAATAAATAAGTTAAAAAATAAACCAAAAGAGGTGATGGTAATGAAACCGAGTCCGTGTGGGATGTATAAATTAAATATAAAAAACAAATTATTATTACTAATGGAGGTTTATTATGCTAGAGAGTGTAGAACAATTACTTGAAGAAAAGAAATATAAAGAAGCAAAAGTAGAATTGAACAATTTAAACAGCTCAGATGTAGCTGAATTATTAGAAGATATAGATTCTAAAGAAGTAGTAAAAATATTTAAATTAATAAACAAAGATAAAGCAGCAGAAGTATTTGCATATTTACCAGTAGAGCAAGAAACGGAAATTATAGCTTTACTAAGCGATAAAGAGGCAGTTTCTCTTTTAGACGATATGTATGCTGATGATGCAACTGACTTAATAGAAGAAATGCCAGCAAATGTTGTAAAAAGGTTATTAAGAAAGTGTACAGCTGAAACAAGAAACGATATAAATAAATTATTAAATTACCCAGAAAATTCTGCAGGTAGCATTATGACAGTGGAATATGCAGAGTTAAAAGAGGATTTAACAATAAAACAAGCAATAGAGAAATTAAGAAATGAGATGGAATATTACGAAACAGTTAATACTTGCTTTGTAGTAAATGCACAAAGAAAACTAGTTGGATTAATACACTTAAAAGACATTATCTGTGCGAAAGAAGAAGACTTGGTAAAAAATATTGTAAATAAAGATATTATATCTTGTAAAACAACAGACGACCAAGAGGAAGCTGCAAGAATGTTCCAAAAATATGACTTAACAGCTATGCCGGTTGTAGATAGTGAAAATAGAATGGTTGGAATTATTACAATAGACGATATTGTGGATGTTTTACAAGAAGAAAACACAGAAGATATTGAAAAAATGGCAGCTATTATGCCAACACATAAATCATATTTCAAAGTTGGAATATTTGAAACTTGGAAAGCTAGAATACCGTGGCTTTTACTATTAATGGTATCTGCAACATTTACAGGAAAAATTATACAAAGCTATGAAACAGCACTTGCAAGTGTTGTAATACTTACATCTTTTATTCCTATGCTTATGGATACGGCAGGAAATGCAGGAGGACAATCGAGTGTTACAATTATTCGTGGATTGTCACTTTGCGAAATAGAATTTAAAGATATTATAAAAGTAATTTGGAAAGAAATGAGAGTGGCATTACTTTGCGGAATAACTCTTGCAATAGCTAATATGGTAAAACTTTTATTAATTGATAAAGTAACTATGCCAGTCGCAATTGTTGTAAATTTAACATTAATATTTACAATATTCCTTGCAAATGTAATAGGAAGCACATTACCACTATTTGCAAAGAAAGCAGGGTTTGACCCAGCAGTTATGGCAAGCCCATTTATTACAACAATAGTAGATGCTTGTAGCTTAATAATATATTTCCAAATAGCAACACATTTATTAGGTTTATAAAATGAGGTATAAAATATATGAGTACAGACCCAATAAGATATATAATTAAAAGAAGAACTAGAAAAACGAGAATAGCAAATTTCTTCATTGGCATATTAAAACTAATATTAATATTAATAATATTAGTTTTAATAGGAATAATTATTACTGAAACTCTAGTGTTTTTGTACTTAAAAAGTATTCGTAGTAGTGTGGCAGAAGATTTAGATAAATTATTAAATGGTATAAATGTAAATTATGCCAACTCTACAATTGTAGATATTTCAGGCGAAAAACTTGCAACTTTAAATGGAGATGAAAAAAGGCAAATAATTACGCTAGAAGAAATGTCGCCATATATACCAAAAGCATATATTTCCATAGAAGATGAAAGATTTTATGAACATATGGGAGTTGATGTTAAAAGAACAGCAAATGCAATTTATACATACATAAAAAATGAGGGATCTTCATCTTTTGGAGGAAGTAGCATAACACAACAGTTAGTAAAAAATATAACTAATGATAGAAAAGATAGTGTAGACAGAAAAGTAAAAGAATGGATATTAGCGTATGAACTAGAAAAATCTATTCCCAAAGACAAAATATTAGAAAAATATTTAAACATAATTTTCGTTGGGGCAGATGTTTATGGAGTAGAACTAGGATCTCAGTATTACTTTAATAAAAGTGCAAAAGATTTAAGCCTAGCAGAAAGTGCTTTCTTAGCAGGAATTACACACTCGCCGAATTTATATAATCCATTTGAAAATAAAGACAATTCAGAAACAATAAAGAATAGAACAAGTGTAGTTTTACGGTAAAATGCTTGAATTAGGAGCTGTTACTCCAGAAGAATATAACGAAGCAATTTTAGAAGTAAAAAAAGGTTTAAAGTTTAATAAAGGAAATAATGTAGAAACTTTATATTCATACCATACAGATGCTGCTTTAAGCCAAGTAATAGAAGATTTTGCTAAGAAAAATAATATGACTACGGCCCTAGCAAAAAGTTATATTTACTCAAACGATTTAATCATTTACACAACACAAAATACAAGTATACAAAAAATGATGGAAGAAGAATTTAAAGATGGCAAGTATATTTTACCATCACAACAAAGAGAAGGAGAAACCACACAAGCTGCAATGGTAGTGATAGACCATAAAAATGGATTTGTACTAGGATGCGTTGGTGGATTAGGAGAAAAAACAGTGTCTAGGGGGCTAAATAGGGCAACCCAAAGTCCAAGACAAACAGGCTCATCAATGAAACCATTATCTGTAATTGGACCGGCTATGCAAGAAGGTATAATAACACCAGCAAGCATATATAACGATTCAAGAACAACCTTTACATTGAAAAATGGGAAAAAGTACACTCCTAAAAATGCAGGATCATATAGAGGAAATATAACAGTAAGACAGGCGGTAGAAACATCACAAAATATTCCATTTGTAAAAATAATGGAACAATTAACACCAGAAAAATCAAGAGAATATTTGCAAAAAATGGGAATAACCACATTAACAGAAAATGATAACGATTTAGCTTTAGCAATAGGAGGATTGGATAGAGGAATAACACCACTAGAAATGGCAGCAGGGTATGCAACTATTGCAAATGATGGAGTATATATAAAACCAACATTTTATACTAAAGTAGTGGATGCTAATGGAAATGTAGTTTTAGAAGCAGAACAAACAAAAGAAACAGTATATTCACCATCTGTTGCATATGTTTTAAAACATTTACTAATTCAACCAGTAAAAGGAAGATATGGAACAGCAAGATATTGCGCAATAGAAGGAATTGATGTATCTGCAAAAACAGGTACAACAGATGCAAATTACGATAGATGGCTTTGTGGGTTTACACCATATTATACAGCAGCAACTTGGTATGGATACGATTATAATGAAACTGTAAATTACCCACGGGCAAAACCCAGCAGGACTAATATGGTCTGGGGTAATGAACAAAATACATTCAGGACTCGAAGGAGCAGTTTCCCAAGTGCCAGAAAATGTTGGAACATATAAAATATGTAAAAATTCAGGATTACTTGCAACATCAAGATGTTGGAGTACATACCAAGAAGTACTAGATGAAACACATTTGCCAGAATATTGTAATAAACATACATATTATAGAAGCTCTAAAAGAACTACACCAGGTAATGTAGAGAAAACAAGTACATCATCAGTAATAGTAACAAACGAAGAAACCGGTGAAAGTAGAACGGTACAAGTTCCAAATAATTAAAAATAAATATTATATATAAAGGAGATTTTTATGAAAAACAAATCAATAACAAGCAGAGATGAGGACTTTGCAGCGTGGTATACAGATGTTGTAAAGGCAGCAAAATTAGCTGATTATTCAGCAGTTAAAGGTTGCATAGTAATAGAACCAAATGGATATGCAATTTGGGAAAAGATGCAAGAAATTTTAGATAAAAAGTTTAAAGAGCTAGGCCACGTTAATGTACAAATGCCATTGTTAATTCCAGAAAATTTATTAAAAAAAGAATCTGAATTAGTAGAAGGGTTTGCACCAGAAGTAGCTTGGGTAACAGAAGGCGGAGCAAAGAAATTAGAAGAGCGACTATGTATAAGACCAACTAGTGAAACAATGTTTTGCGACTATTATAAAGACCACGTAAACTCATACAGAGATTTACCAAAATTGTATAACCAATGGTGTAATGTGTTAAGATGGGAAAAAGAAACAAGACCATTTTTAAGAAGTAGAGAATTCTTATGGCAAGAAGGACACACAATACATAAAACTAAAGAAGAAGCAATAGAAGAAACAGACAGAATGATGGAAGTATACAAATGGTTCCATCACGAAATTTTAGCAATTCCATCAATAACAGGAAGAAAAACAGAAAAAGAAAAATTTGCAGGTGCGGAATATACTTTAACAAATGAAGCCTTGATGTATAATGGAGTAGCATTGCAAGCAGGAACAAGCCACTATTTTGGACAAAAATTTTCAAAAGCATATGATGTTAAATTCCTAAATGAAAATAACGAATACGAATATGTTTACCAAACATCTTGGGGAACAGCAACTAGAATGATAGGTGGATTAATAATGGTACACAGTGATGATTATGGACTTGTACTTCCACCAAGAATAGCCCCAAGACAAGTAGTTATTATACCAATAGGAAAATCTGAAAAAGTATATGAACTTGCAAGTGAGTATTGTAATAAATTAAAAGATGCTGGAATAACAGCATATGTAGATAATTCAGAAAAATCTCCAGGCTTCAAATTTGCAGAAGCAGAGGTAAACGGAATACCTGTTAGAATTGAAATAGGAGAAAGAGATTTAGTTGAAAATAAAATAACATTTGCAAGAAGAGATACTAGAGAAAAAATAGCAGAAAATTTAGATATAAATGTAGTAGAATATACTAAAAATTTACTAGAAACAATACAACAAAATCTATATAATAGAGCATTAGCAAGAAGAGAAGAACTAACATATGAATGTCATAACTTAGAAGAAGTTGAAGAAATAATGAACTCAAAACCAGGATTTATAAAAGCAATGTGGTGTGGAGACGAAGAATGCGAATTAAAAATGAAGGAAATAAGAGGCACAAAATCTAGATGTATATTAGAAGGACATAAACATATAGATGATAAATGCGTAGTATGTGGAAAACCAGCAAAACACCTAGTGGTATGGGGACTACAATACTAATTATTAAAAAATAGGAGAATAAATATGAGAATTATTTTAGCATCACAATCACCCAAAAGAAAAGAATTATTAGAACAAATGGAATTAAAATTTGATGTATTAGTAAGTAATGCAGATGAAACATTTGAAGAAGGATTACCAATAGAGGAACAATCTACAAGATTAGCTTATTTAAAAGCAAAAACAGTATTTAATGAAACAACTGGAGATAGATTAGTTATTGGCGCAGATACATTAATTCTAAAAGATGGCAAGGAATATGGTAAACCAAAAAACAAAAAAGAAGCAATAGAAATGTTTAATATGCTAAAGAATACAAACCATTCAGTAATAACAAGCCTTTGTGTTTTGGTAGAAAAAGATGGAAAATATGAAGAATACTTAGACTATGATGTAACAAAAGTGTACTTTAAAGATATGACTGAAGAAGAAATACTACATTGGATAGAAATAGGAAACCCTTATAACAAAGCAGGCGGATATGCAATTCAAAGTCCATTTTGTGTATTTGTAGATAAAATAGAAGGAAATTATACTACTATACAAGGCTTACCAGTACATAAACTATATGATGTAATAAAAAAATACGTAGGAGATAAATAACAATGAAAATAATATATGGAACAAGTAATAAAGACAAAATAAAACAAGTAAAAGAAATGTTTGCATATGAAAACATAGATATAGAAGTTATATCTTTAGAAGATATTGGTTTTAATGAAGAAATAGAAGAAACAGGAAAAACTTTTGAGGAAAATTCATTAATAAAGGCAAAAGCAATAAAAGAATTTTGCAATAAGAAAAATATAAATGAAATTATAGTAACAGATGATGCAGGGCTTTGCGTAGATGCTTTAAATGGAGAACCAGGGGTATATAGTGCGAGATATGCAGGAGACCACGCACCACAAGAAGTAATAATAAAAAAATTGTTAGACAATATGAAAGATGTTCCAGAAGGGAAAAGAACAGCACAATTTGTATGTGTTCTTACAACAATTTTAAAAAATGGTGAAGTAATAGTAGAAAGAGGAGAAACAAAAGGCAGAATAGCAAGTGAACCTGGACCAATGGGAAACCTTACATATATGCCTGTGTTTATACCAGATGGATTTAACAAAGTTATGAATGAATTTACTGAAGAAGAATTAACAGTAACACACAGAGAAAAAGCATTTGCTAAATTAGTAAAAAGATTAAATAATAAAATTTAAATTAATGCAAAAAAACAAATGTAAACAAGAAAGGAAGAAAGTTATGAAAGATAAAATAATTGAATTATTAAAATCAACAAATAGAGAGGGAATGGACAAACTAATAGAATTTTTGGAAAAATCAGACTTTTTTAAAGCACCAGCAAGCACAAGATATCACGGAAACTATGAGGGAGGACTTGCAGAACATAGCTTTAAAGTATATGAAATATTAAAAGAAAAAATAAATTTTGCAAAAATGACAGTGCCGGAAGATACAATAATAATATCTGCATTAATGCACGACATTTGCAAAACGAACTTTTACAAAATAGATTACAGAAATGCAAAAAATTCTTTAGGTGTTTGGGAAAAAGTGCCATATTATACAATAGAAGACACAATACCATATGGACACGGAGAAAAATCTGTAATGATGCTTACAGAATACATAAAACTAACTAATGATGAAAAATATGCTATTCGTTGGCATATGGGATTTTCAGAGCCAAAAGAAGTGTATGGAACATTAGGACAAGCATTTACTAAATATCCATTTGCACTATTATTGCACGAAGCAGACCTAGAAGCAACATACCTTTTTGGAATATAAATTTATATAGGGGGAACTTTTATGAGTTTTATTGAGAAAATTAAAGAAAAAGCTAAAAGCAATATAAAAACAATAGTATTACCAGAAGGAGAAGAGATAAGAACATTAAAAGCAGCAGAAATCATTAATAAAGAAAAATTCGCAAAAGTAGTACTTGTTGGAAACCAAGAAAAAATAAAAGAAATTTTAGAAAAAGAAAATATTAATATAGGAGATATTCAAGTAATTGAACCAGAAAAATCAGAAAAGAAAGAAGAATATGCAAATGCATTATATGAATTAAGAAAAGCAAAAGGAATGACACTAGAAGATGCTGAAAAATTAATATTAGACCCAGTGTACTTTGGAATGATGATGGTAAAATTAGAAGAGGCAGACGGCTTAGTATCTGGTGCAGTTCATTCAACAGCAGATACATTAAGACCAGCACTTCAAATAATAAAAACAGCTCCAGGAACAAAACTTGTTTCTACATTTGCAGCAATTGATGTTCCAAACTGTGAATTTGGAGAAAACGGGCTATTTTTCTTTTCAGATTGCGGACTAAACCAAAACCCAAATAGTGAAGAATTAGCACAAATAGCAATATCTACTGCAAAAAGTTTTGAAACATTAGTAGAAGCAAAACCAAAAGTTGCAATGCTTTCATATTCAACCAAGGGAAGTGCAAAAGCTGAAGAAGTAACAAAAGTTCAAGAAGCAACGAAAATGGCAAAGGAAGAAGTCCCAGAGTTAATGCTAGATGGAGAAATGCAATTAGATGCAGCAATTGTACCTGCAATAGGACAAAGTAAAGCTCCAGGAAGTAATGTTGCAGGAAATGCAAATGTATTGATATTCCCAGAATTGGAAGCGGGAAATATAGGATATAAATTAGTAGAAAGACTTGCAAAAGCAGAAGCATATGGACCAGTATGCCAAGGAATAGCAAAACCAGTAAACGATTTATCAAGAGGATGTAAAGCAGAAGACATAGTAGGGGTAGTAGCAATAACAGCAGTACAAGCACAAAAATAGGACTGATGTATGCAAAAAATAAAGAACTTGTATTGTAAAATAAACAAAAAAGGTATATAATAAGACCGATTTAAATTTTAGGAGGAATAAAAATGAAAATTTTAGTAGTAAACTGTGGAAGTTCATCTTTAAAATACCAATTAATTAATATGGATAATGATGAAGTATTAGCATCTGGAAAATGTGACAGAATTGGTGTTAAAGGAATGGAAACACCTTTTGTAGAATACAAAAGAAATGGAAAAAAACATGTAAGAGAATTAGATTTACCAAACCATACTGTAGCATTCGAAGCTGTACTTGAATTTTTAACAGATAAAGAAATAGGGGCAATTAGTGATATAAGTGAAATAGATGCTGTAGGACATAGAATAGTAAATGGTGGACCAAGTTTTACAAAATCTGTAGTAATTACACCAGAAGTACTAGAGGAATACAATAAATGTATAGAATATGCACCATTACATAACCCAGCACATTTACAAGGAATAAATGCTTGTATGAAATTAATGCCAAGTGTACCAGAAGTATTAGTATTTGATACATCTTTCCATAGAACAATACCAGAAAAAGCATCAATATATGCAATACCATATGAATATTATGAAAAATATGGAATTAAAAGATATGGAGCACACGGAATATCACATCAATTCATATCAAAAGCTGCAGCAAAAACTTTAGGTAAAAAACCAGAAGAAATAAATATTATTTCTTGCCATTTAGGAAATGGTGCAAGCCTAGCAGCAATAGAAAAAGGAAAATGTGTAGATACATCAATGGGATTAACACCATTAGAAGGTTTAGTAATGGGAACAAGATCTGGAGATGTAGACCCTGCAGTTCTACAATTTGTAATGAAAAAAGAAAACTTAAGCATAGATGAAATGCTAAATATCTTAAATAAAAAATCAGGAATGCTTGGGGTATCTGGAGCAACAGGAGATATGAGAGATTTAAAAGCATTAAGAGATAAAGGAGATAAAAGAGCAGAATTAGCATTAGATATGTTCTCTTACAGAGTAAGAAAATATATTGGAGCATATATGGCAGTATTAGGCCACGTAGATGCAATAATATTTGAAGGTGGAATTGGAGAACATAACTTAGATGCAGTTGCAAAAGCAGTAGAAGGATTAGAAGAATTTGGAATAAAATTAGATAGAACAAACTTAGCAGATGAATGCTATGAAGGAATAATTAGTTTACCAGATTCAAGAATACCAATGTATGTAATTCCAACAAACGAAGAACTAGAAATAGCAAAAGAAACAATGGAATTAGTAAAATAAATATTGATTTCATAATAACACATAAATTTATACAGCTTGTAAGTTAGTAGGGACGGGTTCAAACCCCGTCCTATTTTATATGCAAAAATCTTGCTATATATAATAATTTAGGGCTAACACATTGCAATGAGGAATGAATAATTAATAATTTCTTACCCAAAAATTGGCACAAGAAAAATGTAAAAAAGAGTTGAAAAATAATATGCTATGTAATATAATGAACTTGAATTTAAAATACAAACGAAAAGAGGAAAAAATGAAGAAGTTTTTTAAAATTTTAATAATAGTTATACTCATAATATTGATAATAGGAATAGCTGCCGTGGCTATATTTTTAAAGTCAAAATTAAATAAAATTAATTATGAAAATGTAACAAAAGAAGATATAGAAGTAAATGAAGGAGTAGAAGAATTATTAACAGGGTATACAAATATAGCACTTTTAGGATTAGATGCAAGAGATAATACATTCGAAAACAGTAGAAGCGACTGTATAATGATAATAAGTATAAACAACGAAACAAAGGATGTAAAAATAGCATCTGTATATAGAGATACATATTTACAAATAGACGGAATAGGGCTGGATAAGGTAACACACGCGTATGCGTACGGAAAGGCACCATTATCACTTAGTGCAATAAATACAAATTTGGATTTAGATATAACTAAATATGTAACAATAAATTTTGAATCGGTAATAAGCATCGTAGACGCAATAGGCGGAGTACAAGTGGAATTAACAAAAGCAGAGGCAACTCAAGTGCCAGAAATATCAGAAGCGGGTACATATAATTTAACAGGGAAACAAGCTCTTGCATATGGAAGAATAAGAAAAATAGATAATGATTATGTAAGAACAGAAAGAATGAGAACAGTTCTTATAAAAGTATTTGAAAAAGCAAAAACTTTACCACTTGCACAGTTAAATACTTTAATAGATAAAATGCTACCAGAAGTTTCAACTAATATTCCACAAAAAGAAATATTAGCTTATGCTTCAAAAATAAATCAATATAATGTTGTAGACAATTTTGGGTGGCCATACGAGGTTAGAGGATATACTGGAGCAGCGTGGTATGCAGCACCAGTAACACTAGAAGCAAATGTAAGAAAATTACATGAAAGCTTATTTGAAAACGAAGAATACGAAGTTTCAGAAAAAGTAAAAGAAATAAGCAATAAGATAATAAATAAAACTGGGTATAGAAATTAAGTAGGAGGCAATAATGAAAAAGATACGAAAGTATAGAAATGTGTTATTGTTTTTAATAGATGTATTAATAATATTTGCGTCATATTTTATAACATCATATTTAATGTTAGATATGCAGGAATTTTTAAAAGCAAGTAATTTAGAATTAATTAACAATTCTATCATAATATCATTGTTCATATACCAAATAGTATTTACTATATTTGAACTTTATAAAAATATTACTAGATATGAAAATGGAAAAGATTATATAAAATATATATTAGCTTGTGGAATATCAGCAAGCTTAGTAATAGCTTTAAAATTTATATTTAAATTACAATTAGTAAATATAAAACAAATAATTTTCTCTAGCTTAATAATAACAGTAGGAATAGTTGCATATAGAGTTATTATACGATTTATATTAACTTGGGGAACAGATAAAGAAGCAAATTTATCTGAAGACAAAAGGAAAAACTTACTAATAATAGGAGCAGGAGAAGCAGCTAGAGATATTATTAAAACTTTAAAAACAACAATGAGAAATACATATAATATTGTTGGACTTATAGATGATAACGATGGAAAATATCATTACTTAATATCTGGAGTAAAGGTATTAGGAGATAGATACAAAATAGTAGAAATTTGCAGAAAAAATAAAGTAGATGTTATATTTTTCTCAATTGCAAATATAAGCAATCAAGATAAGAAAGAAATATTACAAATTTGCCAAGAAACAGGCGCAAAACTTAGAATGCTACCAGGAACGGCAGACTTAATAAAAGGCAAAAATGTAATGCAAAATTTAAGAGATGTTGAAATAGAAGATATTTTAGGAAGAGATCCAATAACATTAGATAACGAAAATATAGGAGAACTAATAAAAGGAAAACCCATACTAGTAACAGGTGGAGGAGGTTCAATAGGCTCTGAACTTTGCAGACAAATAGTAAAATACAAACCAAGTAAATTAATAATATTTGATATATACGAAAACAATTTGTACAATATAGAAATTGAACTAAAATCCAATGAAGATAATAAAAATGTTGAAATAGTTCCAATAGTTGGAAGTGTTAGGGATAAAAAAAGATTAGAAAATGTTTTTGCAACATATGAACCATATTTAGTATTCCACGCAGCTGCACATAAACATGTCCCACTAATGGAAGGAAGCCCATTAGAAGCAATTAAAAATAATGTATTTGGAACATATAATACAGTAAATATGGCAGATAAATATAAAACTAGAAAATTTATATTAATATCTACAGATAAGGCTGTGAACCCAACAAACATAATGGGAGCAAGCAAAAGATTATGCGAAATGATAGTACAAGCTAAAAACAAAATAAGTAATACAGAATATGCAGCAGTAAGATTTGGAAATGTTTTAGGAAGCAATGGCTCAGTAGTACCATTATTTAAAAAACAAATAGCAGAAGGTGGACCAGTTACAGTAACCCATAAAGACATAACAAGATTTTTTATGACAATTCCAGAAGCGGTAGGATTAGTTTTACAAGCAATGAGCTATGCAAAAGGTGGAGAAATATTTGTATTAGATATGGGGGAACCTGTAAAAATATACGACCTAGCAGTGTCATTAATAAAACTAACAGGACTAGAACCAGGTGTAGACATTCCTATTAAAATAACTGGACTAAGACCAGGTGAAAAATTATATGAAGAACTTTTGATGAGTGAAGAAGGACTTGAAAAAACAGAACATAACAAAATATTTGTAGGACAACCATCAGAAATAACAAAAGGACAATTAGAAGAAAAATTGTTAAAATTGCAGGAATTAATAGAAAACGAAAATGTAAGCATTCAAAGAATAAAAAACACAATGAAACAAGTGGTTCCAACATATAAAGAAACAAATCAGGATAGAGTAGACACGAGAAGCTTAGAAATAAAATCAAAAATAGGTAAAAAAAGAATAAAAACAATATTAAATAATGTAAAAACATCAAAAAGAAATGATGATAATTTGAAAGTAGAGGTAGGGTAATTTACAAATTTTTTGGGGGAAAGAGTGGAAAGTATTAAGATAATAGAAAAATCAAAAACAATTCTGTTACAAGAGCTAGCAGATTTAGATGCTATAATTCTTTTTGGAAGTTATGCTAGAGGAAAACAGAAAGTTACAAGTGATATTGATATTGCAATAAAAACAATACAAGAATTAGATACAATAAAAATGCTAGAGTTAAAAAATAAAATCGAAGAAGCAATTGATATAGATGTTCACTTGATAAATTTAAATACAATTAATGAAGATTTTAAATATGAAATACTTATATCTGGAAGGACATTATATTGTAAAAATGAATATGAATTTGAAATGTATAAATTAAAAATGTATAGTAATTATTTACTGTTCAGTGAAGATCGAAAGCCAATAGTAGATAAGATAAAAAATGGAGGAACACTCTATGGAAAATGAATTAGTTATATTTAATAAATATACAATAATTGAAAACTGTATAAAAAGAATAAATAGTGTATATGATGGAAAATTAGAAACACTAAAAGACTTTGATAAACAAGATATAATTGTATTGAATCTTCAAAGGGCATGCCAAGCTACAATTGATATTGCAATGCATATAATTTCTGTAAGAAACTTAGGAGCACCACAAAGTGGAAAAGGAGCATTTATAATTTTACAAGAAAATAATTTAATAGATAAAGAAACTTCTAAAAAAATACAAGGCATGATAGGATTTAGAAATATAGCAGTACATGAATATCAAGAATTAGATTTAAACATATTAAAAAATATTTTAGATGAACATTTGGAGGACTTAAGAGAATTTGCAAGAGAAATATTAAAATTAAATAGGGGAGAATAACATGTATACAAAATATGCTGGGAAAAGAATTAAAAGAATACTAACAGAAACAAATACAGAAAATAATGAATTGAAAGTTGAGGTAAGTTAAAATGGAGAAAAAAATACTTTTATCTTCACCACACATGTCTGATGAAGGTTATGAAAAAGAATATATAAAAGAAGCTTTTGATACGAATTGGATAGCACCACTTCGGAGAAAATGTAAATAAATTTGAGGAGGAACTTGCAAATTATGTAGGTATAGAAAATGCAGCTGCTTTATCTGCTGGTACAGCTGCAATTCATATGGCTTTTAAAGCTTTGAGTGTAACAAATAATGACATAGTATTTTGTTCATCACTAACATTTTCTGCAACTGCAAACCCAATAATATACCAAAATGCAACCCCTGTTTTTATAGACAGTGAAAAAGAAACATGGAATATGGATCCAAAAGCACTAGAAAAGGCATTTGAAAAATATCCAAAACCAAAAGCAGTTATAGTAGTTCATTTATATGGAACTCCTGCTAAAATAGAAGAAATAAGAGATATATGTAATAAACATAATGTACCACTTGTAGAAGATGCAGCAGAAAGTTTGGGAGCAACAGTAAAAAGTAAACAAACAGGTACATTTGGTAAATTTGGAATATACTCATTTAATGGAAACAAAATAATTACAACAAGTGGTGGAGGAATGCTTGTATCTTCTGATGAAGAAAGAATACAAAAAGTTAGATTTTGGTCAACCCAAAGTAGAGAACCAGCAAGACATTATGAGCATAAAGAAATAGGTTATAATTATAGAATGAGTAATGTTTGTGCAGGAATTGGAAGAGGACAATTAAAAGTATTAGACCAAAGAATAGAGAAAAAGACGAAAATTTATGAGAAATATAAAGAAGCACTTAAAAGCATACCAGAGATAACAATGAGCCCAGTACCAGAAAATACAAAACCAAATCACTGGTTATCTGTTATGCAAATTGATAAGAAATCAAAAATTAATCCAATAGATATAATAGAAGCTTTAGAAAAAGAAAACATAGAAACAAGGCCAGTATGGAAACCAATGCACATGCAACCAGTATTTGAAAAGTATGACTTTATAACATTAGGAGGAGAAGACGGTTATTCGTCAATATCACAAGAACTATTTGAAAGAGGAGTATGTCTTCCATCAGACACAAAAATGACAGAAGAAGAACAAGATAGAGTAATAAAAATAATAAAACAATTATTTAAATAATTGTTTGGCTCGCACCTAATGTCATTAAGTTAAGCTAACTCACTTGAAATTACGGAACTGTAGGGGCGTGCATTGCACGTCCGTGCTCCAGAAATTTGCTCAAACTATAAAGAGTGGACACCTTAAGTCCACCCAAAACAAAAATTTATTAATGGAAAGGTGAACATATAATGTATGCAAAATGCATTAAAAGAATTTTAGACTTAATATTAAGTCTACTGGCATTAATATTATTAATGCCATTAATGATTGTTATAGGAATACTAGTTAGAATAAAACTGGGGAAACCTGTAATCTTTAAACAAAAAAGACCTGGGAAAAATGAAGGAATATTTACATTATATAAATTTAGAACAATGACAGATGAAAAAGATGAAGAAGGAAATCTGCTTCCAGACCCAGAAAGACTAACAAAATTTGGAAAACTTTTAAGAAGTACTAGTTTAGATGAATTGCCAGAATTAATAAATATAATAAAAGGCGAAATGGCAATAGTAGGACCAAGACCATTATTAGTAGAATATTTACCTTTATATAACGAAGAACAAAAACATAGACATGATGTAAGACCAGGACTTACTGGCTTAGCTCAAATAAGTGGAAGAAATTCCATAGAATGGGAAGAAAGATTTAAAGAAGATGTAGAATACATAAACAAAATAACATTTATACAAGATGCAAAAATAGTATTAAAAACCTTTATAAAGGTTTTTAATAAAGATGGAATTAACCAAGAAGGAAATGCAACAATGAGAAAATTTGAAGGAAGCAAGAAGGAGAAAACGAATGTATAAAAAAGTAGTGATTATTGGGGCAGGAGGACATGCAAAAGTAATTGCTGATATTGTAGAAAAATTACAAGATAAATTATTAGGCTTTTTAGATGATAAATTAGAAACAGGAAAAAAAGTGATATGTGATTATAAAGTATTGGGAAAGATAGAAAAATGTTTACAATTACAAAAACAAGACGAAAACATAGAATTTATTATAGCAATTGGAAATAATCAAGTAAGAAAAGAAATATCTAATAAATATAAACTAAACTATTATACTGCGATACATCCAAGTGCACATATTGGTTTAGAAGTGATAATTGGTGAAGGAACAGTAGTAATGGCAAATGCATGTATAAATTCATCAGTGAAAATAGGAAAACATTGTATAATAAATACAGGAGCAATAATAGAACATGATAATATTATAGAAAACTATGTACACACATCTCCAAATGTAGCTCTAGGAGGAACAGTAAAAATAGGGGAAGATACACATATAGGAATAGGGGCAACAGTAAAAAACAATATTGAAATTTGTAATAATTGTGTTATAGGGGCAGGAGCAGTCGTTGTAAAAAATATAGAAGAAAAAGGTATTTATGTAGGAGTACCAGCAAGGAAAAGAGTGTAGGTATGAAGAAAAATATATGGATATTAAACCATTATGCAACAGATATGTATAAAAATCATGGAGGAAGACATTATTACTTTTCGAAATATTTGATAGAAAATGGGTATAATGTAAAAGTAGTTTGTGCCAATACATATCATAATAAAGAAGATTATATTAAAATCGAAAAAGGCGTTTTCCAAGAAGATGTTTGTGATAACATACCATTTGTTTTTGTAAAAACAATTTCATCAGTTGGGAATGGTGTAAAAAGAATATTAAATATGATTTTATTTTATTTTAATATTTTCAAGGCTTCAAGAAAAATATTAAAAAAAGAAAAACCAGATATTATAATTGCATCTAGTGTACATCCTTTAACAATGGTAGCAGGAATAAAAATTGCAAGAAAAATAAAAGTGCCATGTATATGTGAAATTAGAGATTTATGGCCAGAAGCAATATTTAGCTTTGGAAAACTTAGAGAAAATAGCATATTAGGGAAAATATTAATAAAAGGAGAACACTGGATATATAAAAATGCAGATGCCTTAATCTTTACAAAACCAGGAGATACAGATTATTTAAAAGAAAGAAAATGGACTACTGAGCAAAATGGAGATATAGATTTAAATAAATGCTATTATATTAATAATGGTGTGGATTTGGAAACATATAATAAACTCATGAATAACAAAATAGAAGACGATGACTTAAATAATAATAAATTTAAGGTAGTATATACAGGTGCAATAAGACCAGTTAATAATGTAGGGAATTTGTTAGATACAGCTAAATTATTAAAAAGCAATGAAGAAATACAATTTTTAATATATGGAGAGGGAAATCAATTAGAAGAACTAAAACAAAGAGTAAAAAAAGAGAATATTAATAATGTAAAACTAAAAGGTTATGTTAATAAACGAAACATTCCATATATATTAAGCAAAGCTTCAATTAATATTTTAAATTATTCTCAAACCCTATATAATTGGTCAAGAGGTAATAGCTCGAATAAATTATTTGAATATATGGCTGCCGGAAAGCCTATTATTTCTACTGTAAAAATGGGATACGATATTATTGAAAAATATAAATGTGGATTTTCACTAGAAAAAAATACTCCGCAAAATTTAGCAAATGAAATCCTGACAATGAAAAATATGTCTGAAGAAGAATATTTAAAATATTCACAAAATGCTTTAGTAGGTTCAAGAGAATTTGATTTTAAGCTGCTAACAGTAAAATTAATAAATGTAATAGAAGGGTTATAAAATTAATATATGAAAATTTTAGTTTTAGCTACAGATTATCCTAACTTAGAGGGTAAGCGAAATTTGAATTATATACATACTAGAAATATATATTATCTAAAGAATAATATTGAGGTTATAGTATTAAATTTTAAAACAAAAAAAAATTATATAATAGATGATATTCAAGTTATTACACTAGAAACTTATAAAAAAATATCGACAGAAAAACCATTTGATATATTAATAGCACATGCTCCCAATATAAGGAATCATTACATATTTTTTAAAAAATATCAAAAAAACTTTAAAAAGATAGTATTCTTTTTTCATGGGCATGAGGTGTTAAAGATTAATAAGGTTTATTCTAAACCATATAAATATGTGAAAAAGAATCATATAAAAAAATTACTTCAAAATGTTTATGATGATATAAAACTTTATTTGTGGCGAAAATACTATACCAAAATAGCATATAAATCATATTTTATATTTGTAAGTAAATGGATGTATAATGAATTTATAAAATGGACTAAAATTAATCCTGATATTATTAAAAATAGGTATAGTATTACATATAATGGAATAGGTAAAAATTTTGAAGAATTATGTTATGATGATGTAAAAGAAAAAAAATATGACTTTGTAACAATTCGTGCTAATTTAGATGGTTCAAAATATTCTATTGACATTGTAAATGAACTAGCAAAGATTAATCCGAATAAAACTTTTTTAGTAGCTGGGAAAGGAAAATTTTTTAAATATAATAAAAAAGCAGATAATTTGGTTTGGATGGACAAAGTTTTAAATCATGACGAGATAGTTAAACTACTTAATGATTCTAAATGTGCATTAATGCCCACTAGAACAGATGCACAGGGACTAATGATGTGTGAAATGGCAACTTTCGGAATACCACTAATAACATCTGACATACCAGTATGCCATGAGGTATTTAATGAGTTTGAAAATGTTACTTATTTAGATAATGAAAGAATAGAAAAAAATAACTTAAAACAAATGTATGACAGTATAAAAGGAAAAAAAGATAAAAATAGTAAGTATTTTTATAAAAATACATCTACAAAAGAGATGGAAATATTTAAGAAAATTATGGAGGATAAAAACACATGAGCGGAGTGTTAGGAGTGTTGCAGTTTGTTGCTATTGCATGGGCTTGTGTATATGAACTAAGGAAGAAATCAATAGCTATATTTATTTGGGCAGTATTAATGATTATGTTTGGATTTACACATATGATAAGTGTTATTTCAGGAAATTATGATTATAGTTTGTCTACAATGAATAAGGCTTCCATATTTGTAATTTTGTTTACATCAATATACATAATTGCAAGAATGATCTTTTCGAGAAAGATAAATAACGAGACTATTGAAAATAAACTAAAATTAACAGATAGGGAAGAATATATAAGTATAAAATTCATGTATATATTATTATATATTTTGATTTTCTCTATATTAGTAAGATGTGTTGATTTGATTAGAACAGCTGGAGGAAGTATATTTAGCACAAGTTGGGAAACTATGAGACAAACTGGAGGAGAATACTTTTCAATATCACAAATATTTATGCCTTTTTTCTTACTTTCTTCATCATGTTTATGTTTAGCAATAAAATATAACAATAAAAAGGTAATAGCTTTTTCTACAATAGCTATATTATTTGAAGTTTTAATTTCTAGAAATAGAATAGAAATATTACCATTACTTGTTGCAATTATATATATAATTATATTAAAGATTAATAAAATTACATTAAAAAGGATTTTTTTGTTGTGTTGTATCGGAATAGTAGGGATATATTCAATATACGCATTAAGAGTTTTTAGACATGCAGGAACCATATCTAAATTTTTCGAACATTATAATATTATAACATTTAATAAAACCATTTTAGAGTATTTTAAAAATGATGATGGAGAATTAGGATTAAGAAATTATATGTATTACTTTATTGAAAATAACAATAATTTTGAGAATTTTGAAAAAGGTCATACTTATGGAAGAATGGCACTTGCTTTAGTACCAACTAAATGGTCATTTGGATTAAAACCGCCAGATTTTGCTATATCAATGGGAACTGCTGTAAACTCAAAAGCTAAAGGCTTTAGTGTTCATCCAACTTTATTTGGGGATGTATATGCTAATTTTGGAACATATGGTTTTCTATTTGGAGTATTTTGGGCTTTAGCAGTAACCATAATTGATATATTGGCATTAAAACGTAATAAAATATTGTTTTTGCCATTTTCGATGATATGGGCCTGTGTTTATATAATTCAGGCAAGAGGATCAGTATATAATGGATATGTATGGGGCGTGTATGCTTCTATAATTTTAATTTGTATATATATTATCTTTAAATGGGTGAATAAAGTTGAAAAAATTAATAAGTAAAATATTTAATAATGAAATTGCAGTTAGAATAAGCAAAGCAATACTATTTGGAGCAGGTGGAGCAGTAATATCAAAAGGATTATTAATGTTATTTAATATAATAATTGCTAGAATATTGACAGAACAAGATTATGGGGCATATTCTTTAATTAATAATACAGTGCAAACATTTATTGTGTTTGCAGGAGCAGGGATAGGTGTTACTTTAACTAGATATGTTGCATTATATAGAGATAAAAATAAAGAAATGGCAGGAGTAATAATTGGAACATTATTATTTATAAATGTTATAATTTCATTAATTGTTGCTCTAATAGTTTTTATATTTGCAGGAAATATAGCTAACATATTAAATAGTGATATTGATATTACATATTTATTAAGAATTACAGCATTTACAATATTTTTTACATCAGTTGTTTCAATAATGCAAGGAACATTACAGGGGTTTGAGGAATACAAAAAAATTGCTATTATACAAATAATAGCTAACTTAATAAATTTCTTTATAGGTGCGTTAACTGCTAAGTTATTTGGAATTACTGGTGCAGTATGTGCATTGTTAATTTTGCAAATTATAATGTTAGTAATTATGTTAGCAGTTTTTACGAAAATATTAAAAAAAGATGGTATCAGTTTAAAATATCATTTTATAAAAGAAATTAAAGAAGCACTGTTAAAAGTTACTATTCCATCTTTCTTAGCTTCGATATTTGTAATTCCATTAATGTGGTTTACTAACTTCTATTTTAGCTCAAAAATAGGATTAGAAGAATTTGCTGCTTTTTCAGTGTGTATACAATGGTTTAATATAATTAATTATATTCCGCAACAATTTGGACAATTAAAACCTATATATACGCAATTATATGATAAAAATGATTTTAAAGAAATGAAGAGATATCTGCACAAAATTATTATGTTTTCGATAACTTTTTCAGTAGTATGTTCTATAGTATTTATTTTTGCAAGAAATGTTATTTTAGGAAGCTATGGAGAGTATTATAAACAATTTGGAACATCTTTTATAGTTATGATTATTACAACTATAGTGTTTGCAGTTCAATCTCAATATGGTAGTGTGTTTCAAGCTATAGGAAAAAGTTGGTTATGCTTTTTACTAAATACTATATGGGCAATTGCGTATATTAGTATATTCTTTTTTACATATAAAAAAGGTGCAGTTGGATATGCGTATACGTATCTAATTTCATATATTATATATTCGATAAGTTCTTCAATAGCATTCTATTATGTAATAAAAAAGAAACAAAAGGAGATGCGAAATAGTGAAGAAATTGATTGTAAAGATTCTAATATGAATAACTAATAATACAAAATTTGAGAAAGGAAGTAATTAAAATGAAAATTAACGTAATAGGATTAGGTTACATAGGCTTGCCAACAGCCTTAATGATGGCAAAAAATGGAATAGAGGTAGTAGGAACAGATTACAATAAAGAGTTGGTTGATACTCTAAATCAAGGAAAAACTACTTTTGAAGAAAAAGGATTGGACGAATTATTTCAAGAAGCATTAAAGAAAGGAATTAAATTTACAACAGAATATCAAAATACAGATATTTATATTGTTGCAGTTCCAACACCATATGACAAATTCAGCAAAAAGGTTGATGCAGTATATGTATGTGAAGCGGTAAAAAGTGTTATGAAGGTTTGTAATAAAGGAGCAATAGTTATAATAGAATCTACTGTATCACCAGGTACTATTGATAAATTTGTAAGACCAATAATTGAAGAAAATGGTTTTGTAATTGGTAAGGACGTAAATTTGGTGCATGCTCCAGAAAGAATTATTCCAGGAAACATGATATATGAATTAGCACATAATTCTAGAACAATTGGTGCAGATGATAAAGAAATTGGAGAAAAGATTGCTAATATTTATAGAAAAATAACAGATGGGCAAGTTGCTGTTACAGATATAAAAACAGCAGAAACTACAAAGGTTATTGAAAATACTTTTAGAGCCGTAAACATTGCTTTTGCGAATGAATTAGCTAAAATATGTAGATATAATGATATGGATGTATACGAAGTTATAAAAATATGCAATATGCATCCTAGAGTTAATATATTAAATCCAGGACCAGGAGTTGGAGGACATTGCATTTCTGTTGATCCATGGTTTTTAGTAGGAGACTATCCATCATTAACGAAAGTTATTTGGGAATCTATGAAAGTAAATGATTCAATGCCGGAATATGTTTTAGGAAGAACAGCTAATATAATGAAAGAAAATGGACTGGAAGATTATAAAAAGGTAGGAATTTATGGATTAACATATAAGGAAAATGTAGATGATTTTAGAGAAAGCCCAACATTACAATTACTAGAACATCAAGCAACACATTTAGCAGAGCCTTTAAAAGTATATGACCCTTATATAAAAAAAGATATAGTCAAAAACCAATATCATGATTTAGATAAATTCTTAAGTGATGTGGATCTAGTAATTATAATGGTAAAACATGATGAAATAAAAGAAAACTTAGAAAAACTAAAAGGAAAAATTGTATTAGATACTCAAAACATTTGTGAAAATAAGCCTGGAATTTATAAATTATAGATAACCCCTAAAATTTAGATTTATTCTAAAGTTTAGAGCGCCTTTTATTGAATTTTGGAGAACTAATTGTCTTGATAATTAGTGCCAGTAATTGTAAAATACTATAGTACAAACAAATTTAACTTTTCCGAACAAAATTATCGACAATTAGTAAAATAATAACAAATAATATATGTTATAGAGAAAAAGAAAATTCTTTTGCGGAGTTGTGTTCTCAGAGCATAACTCTATTTTTCTTTAGATGTTATAGTTGCAAACAGAATGAGTGATAATTTAATAGATGTAAAAAGTAAAATATATACTAGAGATTTGTTTAGTAGAGATTAAAATAAAAATAACAACTGATCATGCATACACCCCAAAATGTGTATGCTTTTTTTATAAGAAAGTTCAAAAAAATATATACATTTTAGAAAAATACCTTTATAATAAGTAAAGGAGAATATCCTAAAAAGTAAAGGAGATTTATGAATGAAAGATAAATTTAACCTAACACAAGAACAAAATATATTTTTTGCCAAGAGAAATATTGTGGATTCATTATGGAAATAGTGCAAATTAATGAAAATGCAATTATTTAATGATGGAAATAAAAGACTAGCAATACTTATAGCAAATCACGAATTAATTAAATTAGGGAAAGAAATAATATCAGTTTCAGAAGAAAATAAAGTAGAATTTGGTACAAAACTAATAGCATATTACGAAAACGATGATAAATTAAGAGAACTCATGGAATTCGTTTATGATAAGTGCTTGGATGGAATGACATAGAATATATTATTAAATAATAATTTAGAGGTTAGAGATTAGAAAATATAGTAACTTTGCCTATAAAGCTTTACTTTTAATTGCAATTATTTTTTTTATAGAATCACTAATCTATAAGAAAAATATAAATAGTAAAAAGATAGTAAGTACAGCCAATACGGCTCAAACAATAGTAAATGAAAAAGAAAATTTTGAAAAAAAATCACCTAAAAGAATTATGCCAGATGATATAGATGGATTTAAAATAATTGGAAAATTAGAAATTCCCAAAATAGACTTAAACACTTATATACTAGAAGAAACAAATGAGGATACTCTAAATAAATCTGTAACAAAACTGTGTGGGCCTAATATAAATGAAATAGGGAACTTTTGTATACTAGGACACAACTATAATAAAACAAATATGTTCGGACGTTTAAAAAAACTAAAAATAAATGATACAATATCATTAATTAATCTTTATGGTCAAAAGATAGAATACATTGTTTATGATATATTCAAAGTATATCCAGATGAAATAGAATGTTTAAATCAAGAAACTAATGGAGAAAGAGAAATTACATTAATTACATGTACCACAGGAGCAATAAAAAGATTAGTAATAAAAGCAACTGAAAATTATGTTATAATGAACGAAATTTTAAAAATTTTTCAAAATAACTTTCTCTTAAATAAAAAATATAATATAATCTACTAAGATAAAATTAATTGGAGAAAACAAATGAAACAAAAATTAATTACAATAATTTTAACTTTAATAGCAATACTTGCACCAACACTAATTGTTCCTAATAGTATAAATGAAAATTATAACATTTTAAAAGTATGGTTTCTATTAATTGCAGGACTTTTATTATTAATTCTTTTACTTGCAAGTTATAAAACCCTAAAAATAGATAAAAAAGATATTTTGCTATTAGTGTTTTTAGGATTGATTTTTATAAGCACAAGCATATCAGTAAATGTAAAAAAATCTATAATAGGTGAAAATAATAGATACGAAGGATTACTTATGTTTATTACATATGCAAGTATTTATTTATGTGCAAAAAATTATTTCAAATACGAAAAAATAGAAAATTTTTTAAACATTATGTTTTGTGTTTCAATTGCAATAGGAATATTGGGAATTACACAAAATTATATTAATTGTCCTAGTTTAAAACCAATTTTTAATAAAGAAATTAGTGCGATTTGTTCTACTTTTGGAAATGCTAATTTTTTTGGAAGTTTTATTAGTATAATTTTACCAATATCAATATCAATATTCATATTCAAGGGTAACAAAAAAAGTTTTATACTAAGCCTAGTTATGTTTTTCAATATGATTTCATCAGGAACTAGAAGTGCTTGGGTAGCTTTTGGAGTAGTAGCAATTATAGGAGCAATTTATTTAATGAAAAATAGAAAAAAAGAATATTTTAAAAGATTAGCGATATTGGTAATATGCTTTGGACTGATTTTTATATATTTACTTTATGTTCCGAAAAGTAATTCAACAACTTTAGACAAACTAAACCTAATGAAGGAAGATTTGAAAAGAGCATCAGAAGAGGGAATAACCTCGGAAATGGGCTCGCAAAGAATAGCAATATGGAAGCTTACAATAAGATTAATAAAGAAAAGACCCATACTTGGATGTGGCGTGGACTGTTTAAAATTTGGATTATGTCAATATTGTCCTGAAGAATTAGGAAAGTTTATACTAGAAAAAGGAATAATAGTAGACAAAGCCCACAATGAGTATCTACAAATAGCTGCAACAATTGGAATACCAGCACTAGTTATATATTTAGTATTTATTGGTATAATTCTATTACCAAAAACAAAATATATGTTAAAAAATAAAGTAAGTTTTATAATATGTGTAACAATAATTAGCTATTTAGTACAAGCATTTTTCAATATAAGTACAATAGGAGTGGCACCAATATTTTGGATGATTTTAGGATTTGCCGATAATAAATCTATACAAGAAAAACAGGTTTGGGAGGAAAATAAATGAAACAAAAATTAATTACAATAATTCTAACTTTAGTTGTAATACTTGCACCAATACTTATTGTGCCAGACTATATAAACCAAAGCCATTACATATTAAAACTATGGGTTTTATTAATAGCAGGACTATTACTTATGGTTCTTTTACTAACAAATTATAAAAATTTTAGTATAGATGGAAAAGATGTTTTTGTTTTAGTATTTTTAGTGCTGGCAATTATAAGCGCAATATTTGCAGTTGATATTAAAACAGCAATAATAGGGGAAGAAGATAGATATGAAGGACTACTTATGTTTATTACATATGTATGTATTTACCTGTGTTCAAAAAAGTTCTTTAAATATGAGAAAATAGAAAATTTTTTAAATATTGTGTTTTATGTTTCTATGATAATAGGAATATTAGGAATTGCTCAAAATTATATTAATTGCCCTCAATTGTCTCCTATATTCAATCAAGAGATTAGTGCAATTTGTTCTACCTTTGGAAATGCTAACTTTTTTCGGAAGCTTTATTAGTATAATATTGCCAATATCAATGGCAATATTTATATTTAAAGGAAACAGAAAAAGCTTTGTATTAAGCCTAATTATGTTTTTTAATATGATTTCAGCAGGAAATAGAAGCACATGGGTATCTTTTGGAATAGTAGCAATTATAGAAATCATCTATATAGCAAAAAACAGAAAAGAAGAATACTTTAAAAGAATGGCAATATTAATAATTGGCTTCTGCCTAATTTTTATATATTTACTTTATGCTACCGGAACTAATTCAACAACTTTTGACAAGTTAAATCTAATGAGAAAAGATTTACAAAGAGCATCAGAGGAGGGAATAACATCAGAAATGGGTTCACAAAGAATAGCAATATGGCAACTGGTATTTAAACTAATAAATAAAAAACCTATATTAGGGTGTGGAGTAGATTGCTTAAGATTTGGACTATATAAATACTGTTTTGAAGATTCAGTTGAGTTTTATAATAACATTGGAATATTTCCAGATAAGGCTCATAATGAGTACTTGCAAATAGCTGCAACAATAGGAATTCCAGCTTTAGCTATATATTTGATACTTGTTAGTACAATACTACTTCCTAAAATGAAATATATGTTGAAAAATAAAGCAAATTTAATATTATGTATAACAATAATTAGCTATTTTGTACAAGCATTTTTCAATATAAGTACAATAGGAGTAGCACCAATATTTTGGATGATTTTAGGACTGGCAGACAATAAAGAAGTACAAGAAAAAATAAATAATTTTTTATAAATGTATTGCAAAAAAATAGTAAAAACATATATAATAAATTAGTAATTTTTACAAAGGAAGGAAGAAAAAAATGGAAGAACTTGATTTAAAAGAACTATTTAATATTTTTTGGCAAAGAAAGTTAGAAATTGTAACAATAATACTTATTTTTGTAATAATAGGAGCGGTGTATACATATGCAATATTGCAGCCTAAATATACATCATATACAACATTACTATTAACACAAGTAAATGGAAATAATGAAACAGGAAACGATACATCTATTACTCAAACAGATTTAACTTTAAACTCAAAACTTATATCTACATATAGTGAAATTATAAAAAGAGATGCAGTTTTAAGAGAAGTAATTGATGATTTAAATATAAAAAATTTAACAGAAGATAGCTTAAGAAGAAGCATAAAAGTAAGTTCTATATCAGACACTGAAATAATAAAAATTGAAGTTACAAACGAAAATCCAAATTATGCTCAAATGATTGCAAATAAAATTGCAGAAGTGTTTAGTGAGAAAATTACTGATATTTATAAAATTAATAATGTATATGTGCTAGATAAAGCAATGGTAAGTGAAAATCCAAGTAATATAAATCATTTAAAAGATATTGTAATATTTGCATTTATCGGTGTAGTAATTGCTTGTGGATATGCACTATTGGCAAATATGCTAGATAACACTGTTAAAACCGAAGCAGATATAGAAAAACTAACGGGACTAACAGTTTTAGCAACAATACCAGATTATGATACAGAAGTTAAAGGAGGAAAAAGATAATGAAGAGAGAATTAATAGTACAAAGAACTCCTAAGTCACCAATTGCAGAGGTTTTTAGAACATTAAGAACTAATATACAATTTATGAATTCAAAAAAATCGTTAAAAACGCTTCTAGTAACATCAACAATGCCAGGAGAAGGTAAAAGTTGGGTTACTGCAAATTTAGCAATAACATTTGCACAAGCAGGCAAAAAAGTTGTAATTATAGATGCAGATATGAGAAAAGGAAGACAACACGTTATGTTCGGAATAGAAAACAAAATGGGATTATCTAATTTCCTTTCAGGATTAGACGAATTAGGAAGAAATGAAAACTTAGATATACTAAAATATGTTAAGGCAACAGAAGTTCAAAACTTATATTTAATACCAGCAGGAAATGTACCACCAAACCCATCTGAACTATTGGCTTCTGAAACAACTATTAATATGATAGAAAAATTAAAAGAAATTTTTGATTTTGTAATATTTGATGGAACACCAAGTTTACTAGTAACAGATGCACTAATACTTTCAAGATTAGTAGATTCTACAGTTATAGTTACAGAACACAATACTACTAAAAAAGAAAACTTAGCAAAAGTAAAAAAAGATATAGAAAATGTTGGAGGAAAAATTGCAGGAGTTATTTTAAACAAAGTTCCAATAAATGCTAAGAAGTATATGAGTACATATTATTATAGTAGTACAAATATGCCAGTAGCAGTAAAAAAATCTGCACCAGCTAAAACAAATGAATATAAAGAAATGGCAAAAACAGACTATGTATTTGAAAAAAATGACAATATTTCAAGTGAAAAAACACAAGCTATAATAGATGAACTAAATAAATATTTAAAGAAATAGGAGAAATATATGATTGACATACACACACATATTATTCCTAATATAGATGACGGTTCAAGAAGTGTAGAGGAAACTTTAAATTTAATTAGTGAGGCGAAACAAGCTCGGATTTACAGATATTATACTTACACCTCATTATATTACTAGCTACTATGAAACACCAGGAAATGAAGTACAACTAATACAAGAATCATTACAAAAAATTTTAAAAGAAAGAGAAATAAATGTAAATTTACATTCTGGAATGGAAATTTACATTTCAGAAGAATTAGATAGCTTAGTAAAAAATGGAACAGTTATTGGGCTAGCAAATAGTAATTACTTATTAATAGAATTTCCTTTAAACACTACGCCAAAATATATAGATGAAATATTGTTCCTAATGAAAGGAATGGGCTACCAAGTAATAATTGCGCATCCAGAAAGGTATAAAGTAGTACAAGAAGATATGGAATATGCTGTACAGCTGGTAGAAAAAGGATGCTTATTACAATCTAACTTTGGAAGCATTGCAGAACTTTATGGAAAACAGGCAAAAAAAACCATAAAGAAATTATTAAAAATGGATTTAATTACTTATTTAGCCAGTGATACACATAGAGAAGGAACAATATATAAAATTATGCCACAAATTATTAAAAAACTAAAAAAAGAAATATCAGAAGAAAAATTGTATGAACTTACTACAAAAAATCCTGCAAAAATAATAGAAATATATAAATAATAAGCAGACTCTTAAGAGCTTGCTTATTTTTTACAAAAAAATAAGGGCTCCCAAAGGAGCCCAAAGCCTAATGTCTGGTTGTGGATTAACGCAAAGCTTTAGAAACTTTGCGAGATGCGCGCTTAAAAGTAGGGACAAGTTCTCCACTGCTAAGCTTTCTCGTAGGGAAATCATTTTCCTCTATACGCTTATACCGATTACGAGCAACTATTTCAGCTTTACGCCGGTGTTCACACTTGTGAAGATAGGTGGCTCTGCGCCGATCTGCTCTGGTTTTTGCAACAACAAGAGGAGTGTAATCAGTTCCAGAAATAGTAATGCTGCAATCAGCTTCAGAACCGAAATAAAGGCCAATTTCAAAAAGTGTTTCTTCATCAATGAGGGCTTCTCCATACAATTCATTCTGTAAATGCAAAGAAAAAGCCTTTTCGACCTCTGCATCTCTAGCTTGCGAGAGTTTCAGCGAGAGTTCCGACTTGCGACGATTGTACTCTTCCCAGCACAGCTCAACCTGTTTCTTCGTTGCTGTAACTGAGGGGTTTTCCCATTCATTATCTTTTTTGAGGCATTCATATGCATAAATACCTGCAAGTAAAGATGGATTGGGAACAGTGCGGTTTCCCATAAAATTCATCCTTTCTAAAAAAATCAACACGGTTGATAACGGACAAATATAGTATACAATATTTTACATAAAAAGTCAACGAATAAAATTACCTAAGTAAACTTAGCCATCTATCAAGCACATTCGCAATCATATTACCTAAATTTAAACTAGGGACAGAGCTTGCAGCAACTAAATTTATTGAACCGTAAAGTTCCTTCTCCAAGAGAATATGTAATGGTTCCTAAAACTTGCCCTTCTTTAATAGGAGCATTAAATGAAGTGGCTAAGTTTATGCTAGTTGTTATATTATCTTTTTGACCTTTAGGTATTAAAGCTCCTGCATCTTGCTCATATATAACATTTACATTATCGGTAATTCCTTTTTCAACAGCAACATTTTGGGCAACATCACCTTTACTGCTATATTTTGCATATTCAAAATTACTAAAACCATAATCTAAAAGTTTACTAGCTTCTGCAAACCTTATTTTAGATGTTTCTCCTCTCATTATTACAGCAATTAAAGATAAGTCATTACGAGTAGCAGAAGCAGATAAATTAAACAAAGCAAGGGAGGTAGAACCGGTTTTAAGACCAGTTGCCCCAGAATAATTTCTAACTAATTTGTTTGTATTTACTAGCGAAGATTCACCATTTCTTAATGTATCCATATAAATTGTAGTATATTTTGTAATACTTGGATGTTTTGTTAGGAGCTCTCTAGACATAAGTGCGATATCATAGCTAGATGTTACATGCCCATCTTCATCAATTCCGTGACAGTTTTTAAAACAAGTATCGTTCATTCCAAGCTCTTTTGCTTTTGCGTTCATTTTTTCAACAAAAAGTTCTTGACTACCAGCCAAATATTCTGCCATTGCCACACAACAATCATTAGCACTTACAACACAAATAGCTTTAAGCATTTCATCTACAGTTAGCGTTTCAGTAGTATCTAACCAAATTTGAGAACCACCCATAGAAGCAGCAGTTTCACTACAAGGTATTTGATCTGTCAATTTTAGGGCTCCACTATCAATAGCTTCCATAATTAAAAGAATAGTCATAACTTTAGTAACACTTGCAGGACGAAGCTGTTCGTGAATATTGTGCTCATACAAAATAGTTCCAGTAGATTGTTCAATTAAAATTGCACTACCACAAGTAAGATTTAAAAAGTTTCCGCTTATCTTGGCTTAAAGAGGCTACTGTTTCTACAGTAGGACTTGAAATTTCAGACCAGACATATGAAGTATCGCTTGCAAAACAAGGTTTAATAAAAAAAGTCAAAATAAGAATTATTAAAATAAAACATATAAATTTATTTTTTATAAATTGCATATAAAAAACCTCCCTAAATTGAGATTCTATAAGAAAAAATCTCAACTAACAGTAAAATTTTACGAGAAAATTATAGAATTTATCTCTAGAATATATGCAAATAAAATAAAAATAGAATTAAATTTTAACAATAGAAACAGTAACTGTATCACCATCGGTAGAAGCATCTATTCTTATATCATAGCTTGCATTGTTTTTAAATTTAAAATCTACACTACCACAGGCAACAGAAGCATCTTTATCTTTTTCAACATAATCAACCGTATGAGCGTGAGGATGTCTTTCAACAACTTCAAAATTAGAATTTTGTAAAACAACATTATATAAAGTACTGCTTACTTGGCAATTTCCACCGCCATAGCCCATAGTTACGTCACCATTACTATCAAAAACTTTTGCCTTTTGATAGCCTTTTTCAGGAGTAGCCTTTCCTACAGTATCACAAAAAGAAAAAGTTTCGCCTTGCTTTACAATAGTTCCATTTAATTTAGAACAAGTTAATTCAATGTTAGTTTGCCTTCCGGAAGATTTATCTAAAATATTTGTAGAAAAAGTTCCGATGTTTTCTTCTACAGGATTAGAACTTTGAGTAGGAGGAGAGATAGATTCATTTAAAGACAAACTCTCAGAAATGTAAGGAGTATTGGCATTATTTACAGTATTGGATTTATTAGAAGAACATCCTACTAAACTAATTAATAAAAATAAAATAACAAAAATAATAGAAATTTTTTTATACATAAAAACACCTCGAATCTTATATAAATTGTAATTTGTGTGAACATTTATATGCAAATTTGAAATGTAGGGGCGATTTTAATCGCCCGAAAATACAAAAACACATTATTGAATTTGTAGGGGCGGGTTCCAAACCCGCCCGTTT
>OIYS01000227.1_pt1 | contig 41590 bp, 29 predicted proteins | sample 1588271 | NCBI WGS metagenome assembly OIYS01 (sample SAMN03283286) | human gut metagenome | biome: human-associated habitat; material: feces | host: Homo sapiens | place: Peru | collected 2012 | reverse complement strand
CAGGCACCGTTAATAAACAGGAAACAGACAGTCCACACCAGTATTTTTAAAACACTGTCTGCATCAGCATACTGATTACCATAACAAAGATAAATTACATCTCCTGCATAAAAAAAGGTAGCTACAGCTATTGGAATAGTAATCATAGACAAATACTTAATGGATTTAACAAAACTAAGACGCAGCATGTCTTGTCCTTGTTTAAATAGCTTACTCATAACCGGGAAAATAACTGCTGAATAAATTGTATAAAACAATGTCAAAACATTAATTAGCTTGTAGGTAGAATTATAAAGTCCTGTTGCATAGGTAGTTGAAAATTGAGTAATCATAACCATGTCAATTGAATAATATAATGTATAAAACAAGGTAGTTAAAGCAAAAGGAATTCCGGCAATTATTAATTTCTTAAAAAATTTCAAATCAAATAATAATTTTGGAACTATAATGTGCTTTGTTAAGGCAGCAATACAATAAATTAAACCAATTAAATTAGCTATAATATATGCAAATGTAATTCCAAGTAAACCAAAATTAGTGAAGCAAATTATTACAATAAATACTAAAGTTAAAACATTAAGCAATGTATTGGTAATTGCCTGATACTTCATTTGTTCGTGAGCCTGGAATGAAGCAAAAAGCAAATTATAAAAGGATTTAATTAAACTTTCAATTGCAAATAAAAAAGTTATTAAAATAGTAAAATTATTCCATCCCAACAAATATGAAATAAAAATAACTAATGCCAAATAAATTACAGATAATATTAATTTAAGAGACAAAGCATTTCCCAAATACTCTGCTTCTACATCATAATCAACGGAAATTGATCTTGTAATATATGTAGTAACTCCTAAATCAGCAACAACAATTATAATAACAGAAAAAGAAGTTGCTGTTCCTAAAATACCATAATCAGATACTCCTAAGTAACGTGCAGTTAAAATGGTCCAAATAAAAGCACAAACACTGGTAATGATTTGAGAAGCCATTAACCAGCTCATATTTGCAAAAATTGTTCGGACTTTATTCATAATTTAACCTTAGAAGTATTTGGAAAATGATATTATATTGTTTTTAATAATTAAGCTTTTCTTGCAGTTACACAAATCCAGTCATTTTCATCGTTGATAAATGCCTGGAAATCTTTAAAGCCTGCTTTTTTAAGAGCTGATTCTAAAACATCTTCAGAATAAATCTTCATATCCAATAATTCTATTAAATCTTCATATTTATCCATTTCACCTTCTCTGTAAACTGCTTCATTACAGAAAAAGACTAATCCATCTTTTTTAAGAATCCTATTTACTTCTTTTAAGTCATTTATAAAATCCGGCCAGAAATAAATTGTTTCAAATCCCGTTACAATATCAAAGCTTTCATCTTCAAACGGCATTTCAGATACTGAACCCTGTAAGACTTTAACTTTACCTTCATCTATAGCCTGTTTATTTAAATCAGAAGATTTTTCAACACTTACCTCAGAATAATCAATTCCTACAACACAGCCATCATCACATATCTGTTTGGCGAAGCGTTCAAGGTTTCTTCCACCACCACATCCAATATCTAAGATTTTATCTGCTTCATTAATGTTAAAATGACTGACACCCCATCTTGCCATTGTTTCATGAGATTTGTTCATTCTGTCAAGTATTTCATGACCTAATTTTCCTTCAGGTTTTCTTGCATTTTTAATAAGTTTTTTATCTTCTACATTATTGCCGGTATTTACTTTATCAGACATGTTTTATATTCCTCCTTATTTTTTCATTCCTTTACGTGTTTTAATAGCTTGTCCTGTTTGGAAATCCATAATTTCACAGGCTCCAAGTAATGCTTTACCATAAGCAAGTAATTTATCCTCTTCATTTACAATTAGAACTTCATCTTTAGCTCTTATATCATCATCACACTCAATAACAAATTTGGCAAAGACACTTTTTCCTTCAAGTGAAAATGGTTCTGAGTCCTTATTAACTACAACTCTGTTTTTAGGATATTTTGTAGCTGCATGGAGTCTTTTTGCCCCTTCTTTTGAAAGGATTAAAAAGCTGTCAGAAGCTCTCATATTTACAATTAATGTTTTTCCATCATAAATATGTCTTATCTTACCTGTTTTTTTACTTTTTTCAATGTTTATATTTCCTCTAAATAAAGCATCCCCTGCTCCAACACCAAACTGATAGTCAGCTATTGCCTTAACCTTTTTAAGGTCATCTTTTTTATATCTGATTTCATCAGACTGTGAATGAACATTATATAGTCCAATATCTAATTTTTTAATAACATTAGAATGAATCAATACCTGATCATAGTATTCTACAAATTCTGAAATGAAATCTTCAATAAATTCCAGGCTGCTTACATCCCAGGTTCTTGGAGATTCATTTTGACTTAACGGATATATTTCATCAATTTCAAGCGGAATAAGGCCAAATGGAATATCCAATACCATAAAATCAGTATTATCCAAATCCAATTCCTGTTCACTTCCATAAATATAGAATTTTCCAAGTTTACCTGAAACATATTTGCTGTAAGGTTTACGTGAAGGAGGCAATATTACCAGATCACGTTTTCTGGGCATAGCTCTTAGCTTTTGAATATGTCTTAAAACTTCACTTCTGTATAATGATTCTGAACCTGTATAGAAAAATGCTGATTTTTTACTTCTCGGATCATATTTTTCCAAATCATCACTATAATTACCTAACTGACGAAGAGCTTCCAGCAGATTAGGATGTGCTCTGCAGCGTTCTTCAACAAGTTCCATTAATGAACCTTCATAAATTGCCTGTCTAATTAATCTTAACTCGGCAAATGAAACATTTAAATTATGTTGAGCTATTAAATCCCTTCTTTTTTCTTTAGGCATAGCTCTTAAGTCATCTGGAGTGTAGTTACAGCAAACTTCACAGGAACATGGCATTTCCTGTAGGTTTTCAAGTTTGTAAGTTCCTCTAACAGATAATAAACGGTCATCTTCAGCATATAAAATATAAGCTGCTGAATCAAATAAATCACAGCCCATAGCTACAGCTAAAGCAAAAATCATCGGATGGCCTGCACCCATTAAATGACGAGGTTTGCTGTCAGGCAGGTGTGCTACACTATTCATTACAACATCAACAAGCTCCTTATAATGATAGGATTCCATTAAAGGAACTACAGCACCAATAGGATATAAATCTGCATCTAATTTAGTCAGTTCATCTGCACATTTTCTTCTTAAATCCGGAAATGTTGAGCCCTGAACTACAGAATTCAGTTTCATTTCCATATTTTGAGAATTTCTGTAATCAATAGCTTCTTTAGCTCTCTTTAAGGTAATTTCCAAATCTGCTTCAGCCTTTTCACGAGTAACAAAAGGTGCTGTTGGAATATCTAAACTGGTTCCAATATCTGTTTTAATTAATTCCTGAAACTCAATAACTTCTTTATTTGTAATATCAACATCACCATAAACAGATAATTGAAATGAACCAGAATCTGTCATAATAGGACCATCAAAATTAATTAACTTATGAAGCCCAATTTCTGCAGCTTTCTTTTTTAAATCCTCATCTTTGTAAATTAAATAAGCATTTGTAATAACTATATCTGCTCCATATTTTTTAATATCAATAGTTTGTTTACGGGGATGGATAACCGGCATTAAATTAGGAGTCTTTACATCACCAGAGTTAGTTTTTAAAACACCAACTCTGCCTCTATTATCTTTAGCTTTAATCTCGAACATTTAATTAACCTTATTTTATTAGTTAAAATAAAATTTAAATTAGAAATTATATAAATTTTCCTCATTTTTAAAATAAAAATTGAATTGAAAATATTAAATTCCAGAAAATTTGTCTAAAACCGGAATTTTACTCATCAATCTAATGAAAATATTACATACTATAAATACGATAATCCATTCTAAAATTATAGTTAATGCAGCATTTCCCATAACATTAAATGAAATAATTTTATCTAAAATATTGATAAAAAAAACATTAGCTAAATAAACTCCATAACTTCCAATACCAAAACAAACAGCGGCATTATTAATTGATTTGGAATATTTTTCCCAATCTGTGTTTGATACCATTATAAATATCCCAATAGCTTGAAGACAGGCATTTGGAGTTACATCACCTAAATTAAAGAATAATAAAGATTGTCCCCCAATAGCCATAGAAGACAATATTGTTCCTAAAAATGACACTAAAGTTCCAGCTACAAACAGCAATAGTCCGAAATTTCTATTTTTTAAAATAGATTTTTGTTTAATATACAAATAATATCCCAATATAAAATAACCAATACTTCCAGTGAAATATTTTAAATAATCATACAATAAAAAATCCACATTTGAAAATCCTACAAAGGAAAATAAAGCCCATACAATTAAAAAATATTCAATTTCATAAATTTCAGCATTATGCAGCCATGTAGTAATAATTGGTGAAAATACATAGAGTCCTAAAATCATGTAAACAAACCAGAATTCAATTGAAGCAATAGTCGGGTCTAAAAATGCTTGAATTAAAAAGTATCCAAATTGAAATAAATCAAATGAATGGTTAATCATTACAAATTTAGCTATTACATAAATTACCAACCAAAAAATAAAAGGAATTAAAATCCGTTTAATTCTTCGAGGAACAGATGAAATTGGTTGGTCTTTTCTTAAAATAAGAAATCCTGAAACCATAATAAATAAAGGAACACCAAATCTGGAAATTGATTCAAAAAATACTCCCCAATACCAATTTGGCTGAAACACACATTCCGGAAGTAAATATTTTGAAGAACAGTGCAATAACAATACAGCAAGTATTGCAATAGTTTTCAACCAATCAACCCAATATATGCGATTTTTACTAACATTAAAATTAAAAAATTCCAAAAGAAGTCACCATATAATAAATTGTATTATAACAGTATTTAAAATTATAGTAATTTAAATTTAAATTATATCAAATTAAGTAAATTATCATAAAAATAAATTCGGCAAAAATCATGATTTTAAATTCATTTTAAATAAAATACCTATATTTTATAATAGATTTATATTAATCAAAAATTAATTATTTAAATAGATTAAAATGAGTTATGAAAAAAATGCTAGAGTAATTAACGATGATATTTTTGATTTAATCAACAGCTATTTTGAAAAAGAAAGAAATAGCAGAAATATTAATTCAAGATGTAATTTTTTTGATGAATACAAGGATTATTTTGTTTTAACTGATGATGGATCATATTCTATTAAATCAAAAGAAATAAATCACAAAGTTGAAACCCTACATACATCTACTGGTGCAATAAGTGAATCATTTGAAAAATTTATTAAACCTATGAAATTTAATTATAATGAGGACATAGCTATTTTAGATATTTGTGCAGGACTCGGATATAATTCATCTGCAGCAATAGCTGATTTTATTAAAAACAGCTCTGATTCTAATTTACAAATAGATATGGTTGAAATTTCAAAAGCTACTCTTGCATGTGGTCTTTTAGTTCCCTCACCAATTCCTGAACATGACATTACAAAAAAGGCTATTGAAAATGAATTAATAAAAAAGGATTATGCCAGCATCAGCTATGAAAAATGCGAAATTCCTGAAAATATTGATATCAATGTTTATATTGAAGATGCAAGACAAACTATTCAAAATTTAGAAGATAACTATTACGATGCAATATTTTTAGATCCATTTAGTCAAAATATGGCTCCGGAATTGTTTTCTCTGGATTTTTTCAGACAGTTCAGACGTGTAATTAAAGACAACGGTATAATAGCTACTTACACTTCTTCTGCACCAGTTAGAGCGGGTTTTATAGAATCAGGATTTCATGTTGGACAAGGTCCTATTTTTGGAAGAAAACAGGGTGGAACTTTAGCCAGTCCAAATCCGGAAGTTCTAGATAAATCCCTTCCAAAAAACGATGAAATTAGAATAGCTTTATCAGATGTAGGCATCCCATTTAGAGATCCTAATCTAAACAATAATAGTGATTTTATTTTAGATAAACGAACTGAAGTCAGACATAATGCACGACATAACACTAAAATATCTTCTGCTGTTAAAACACCAATCTTTTTAACTAAAAAAATGGATGATGAAAAATTAAAAAGACGTGTTGAACGTAACTTAGCTAAAATGAACATTCCATCAACTACATCCAAAGAAGCTTTCTATATTTTGGAATGTGAAGAAAATTATAAAGAAAAACAGGATTTAAAAAACAATTCAAGAAACAGAATACTTGATATGATTAAAAAATTAGAAAAAGTAAAAAATGGAGATTATAATGGCAAATAAAGCATCTGTCCATTTTTTAATACATATGCTTCAGCTTTAGATGAACTAATAGTTGAAGTAACTTTTTTCAGATTTTTAGAACCTCCGCCATGATTTTTACCATCAATAGCTGAGAAATCGGCATCACATTTAGCACAGAATATATGGCCTTCTGCACTTCCGGATTCTTTTAAACCGGTAACTGGGAAAATTCCCCAATTTGCTGTTTCACTACCTGCCCAGAATATTCCCCAGTAAAGTTTGTCACTTCCACAACATGGACATATCCTTTCAAATACTGATTTATAGAATTTATAACCATATTTACTTAATTCTCCAGCAGCTGAAGGCCTTCCAATAGACATGACATATTTCCCATCAGGAGAGATACCATAATTGCTGTAGTATTTAATTAAAGCAGGGTCTTCTTCTACATGAATTGTATTAAATGCTTCTTCTCCTGAATTTAAGTTTTTAGAAAATACAGCATGATCTCCTTTTGATAAAGAAAGATTTAAAGTAGCAATACCTTCTTTATTGGTTTTAACAATGTATTCAACACCATCAATTATTACTGATACATTAGCTGCACCATCATAAGTTTTAATTACTAATGTTCCAGTTTTATTTTCAACTAATGAAATATCCTCAGCTGAAATAGTAGTTAATACTTTAATAATATTTGATTTTGCTTCACTATTTAAATGCATAGCAGTTAAAATATACTCTCCCGGAAGCAAATTAATATTTAATTTAGCTATACCTTCAGAATCTGTTTGTTTTTCATAAAGCACTCCATTAATATTAAAAGTAACATTACCATTAACTAAAGGATTACCTGAACCATCTAAAAACTTAGCATAATACTGAGTACCATTTCTGAAGAATTTAACAACATCATTAGCTTGAATAGTTGATAATACTTCAATATTATTAATTTTAGTAGTTATTTTATCTGCATAAGGATAAAATGTAGTTATTGTGTAATTTCCAGGATTTAAATTAATTCCAATAGAAGCTTTACCGTTTACTAATTCTTTTGTGTAATTCATACCATTAATATTAAAAATTACTAAAGATTTAGCATTGTCCTGATATTTTATAATTCCATCATTATTATATACAGATACTTCATACCTGCTTCCATTTCCATAATACATTGATAAATCTTTGCTGGAAATAATCGGTTCTTGAGTATCTGAAGATTTGGAATAAGTTACAATATTCGTATTATTAATCCCCGATGGAGGATCAATATCCACATCACCTGTTTCAGTATCATCAACTGCTGTTATATTTTCAGCATCTGAAGCTGCATTAACTGCAGATACAGACAACATGAAACAAAGCGTTATTAAAAATATTTTCATTTTATTACCAAACATAAGTTAACCTCTTATGAATCAAGAAATATTTTTTTCTTGTGTAGATACACTTTCTAGTTTTTCTTATAAAAAGCTTTTGAATTTCAAAATAAGCATAAATAGAGTTAAAATAGCTAAAATAAGTAATTTAAAGCTTAAAAAAAATACGAATAATTGTGAGTATTTAAAAATTGTTAATAAGTAATAATTAAAAATCCCGGAAGAGTTTTCCCAAGGTATTTAGTCAAATAAAGCTATGAAAATCAAATAAATAAATAATCATAAATTTAAATTAATTTAAAAACCTATTTTAATAATCAACAATAGCTAGTCACCTATTTTAATAATCAACACTTAATTAACTAGCTAAATTAAAATATAGTAAAAATTAAATTTAAAATCAGCTAAAAAACTATAAATCATCATGGTTAAATTAGACTTAATACTGCTGCAAAGCAATTTATAAAAAACAGACAAATAAAATGTAAAATTAGATTATATCAAATATTTAAACTAATTAAGCTAAACAGAAAAGTTAAACTAAGTTTTGAAAATAATTGTGGAAAAAATTGCTTTTCAATTAACTATCAAAATAATCCAAAAGAAAGTCAATTAAAATAATAGTATAATACAATAAATAGCAAAATAATAGCTATTTAATTAATATAATCAATAGCTACTTCAAAAATATATTTTTTAATCATCTACAAGCATAAGTTCTGAATAAGAATATAAAATATCTTTAATTCCGGACTTTGGATTTTCAAATTTAGATAAGCAGACTATTGCACCATCGTTAAAATCAATACTTTCTCCTAACTCCAACTCTTTTAAATTATTTAAATCCATTAATTCGGAATATTCTTCTTTTAAAGCTTTAACTTCAGGGTCTGTTTCATTAACCCACTCCTGATTAAAATATAAAAATAAATAAGGGATTTTATTAAATTCCAAAGCAAAAATGGCTTTGGATTCTTTCCCATCAAGTTTAAAAATTGAAATCATGAATTTTACTCCACAGTTACACATTTGGCTAAGTTTTTAGGTTTATCCGGATCCAAACCTTTTTCAACAGCCACATAATATGCAAGTAACTGCAACGGTACAATATAAACCAAAGGAGCGATAATTTCATTAACATCATCATTTATAGCAAACAAATCATCAGATTTTAATTTTAATCTTTCATCCTCTTTAGAACCGACAGCTAAAATATCTGCACCACGGGCTTTAACCTCTTCTAAATTACTCATTGTTTTTCTATGGTTTTCTCCAGGAGGCAATATTACAACAACTGGAATTCCTTCATCAATAAGTGCAAGCGGTCCGTGTTTAAGTTCACCAGCTGCATAACCTTCACCATGAATATAAGTAATTTCTTTAAGTTTTAGGGCTCCTTCCAAAGCTATCGGATAAGAATAACCTCTTCCAATAAAGAAAAAGTCACGGGCAAACTTATATTTTTTAGACATTGCTTTAATTGAATCTACTTCTTTTAATAACTCTTCAATGAAATCAGGAACTTTATAAACATCTTCAAGTAATTTTTCATCATCAGCTATCAATGCTGCAAATAAATAAATGGCAGTTAACTGACTTACATAAGTCTTGGTTGCAGCCACTCCAATTTCAGGACCTGCCAGAGTTTGTATCACATAATCGGCACGTCTTGTAATAGCTGAACCTGCTACATTAACTATACCTAAAGTTTTAGATGTTTTGTTAGCCAAATCCAGTGCTTTAAGACTGTCTGCTGTTTCACCAGATTGAGATATGAAAATAACTAAAGTATCTTCATTTAATGTATTTGCAGAATACTTAAATTCAGAAGCTAAAATAACATCTGTTGGAATGCCAGCTATAGATTCTAAAAGATATTTACCAGTTATTGAAGCATGGAAAGATGTACCGCATGCTACAAAACAGATTCTTGAAATATCACCCAAATCATCAATAATTTCCTGAATAGTACTTTTTTCAGTTAAAGTGTTTCTAACTGCTGTAGCCTGTTCATTGATTTCTTTAATCATGAAATAGTCATAACCTTCCTTTTCAGCCATTTCTGGAGTCCAGTCAATAGTTTCAATTTCTTTTTCTACAACATTGTCAAATTCATCCTTAACTATTACTTCATTTTCATCAATAATAACCAGTTCACCTTTTTCAGGATAAATTATATCCCTTGCATATTCCAAGATAGCTGGAGAATCAGAAGCAAGATAATATCCGTCTTCACCAATACCAACAATTAAAGGACTGTCTTTACGGGTAGCTATTATCTTACCCGGTTCATTTTTACTGATAGCTGCTATTGCATAAGCCCCATGAATTATTCCAATTGTTTCGCGTAGTGCATCTTCCAAATCAAATCCCTTATCCATGTATTTTTGTATTAAATGAGGAATAACCTCAGTATCAGTATCAGATTTAAATACATGACCTTCTTCTTCAAGCTGAGATTTAATATCCAAATAATTTTCAATAATACCATTGTGAACTACAGCTACTGACTCAGTTTCATCAGTATGCGGATGTGCATTAATTTTATTCGGATCACCATGAGTAGCCCAACGAACATGTGCAATACCATAATGACCCGGCATGTCAGCTAAATCTAATTTAGAATCAACCTCTTTAATTTTTCCTTTATCTTTTTTAATGTTAATACCATCACTAACTGTAGCGATACCTATTGAATCATAACCTCTATATTCTAATTTAGATATGCAATCTAAAAGAACAGGAGCTGCATTTTTATTGTTTTTTAATATGCAACCTACAATTCCACACATTGTTACACCTCAATAATTATAAATGTCTTTATAAAGACTTACCACATCTCCAATAATCAAAATAGCTGGAGTGTTAATTTTTTTATCAGCTATATTTTCAAGAGTTCCAAAAATCACATTTTCATCTGGAAGAGTACCGCTTTCTATAACACAAACCGGCGTATCTCCAGAACGGTATTTCATGATTTCAGTTGTGTTCTCTTTAATATTACCTATACCCATTAATATAACTAATGTATCAGCAGTATAATCCCACTTAACCTGACTTTCTTTTTTAGTAGGGTCTTCATGACCAGTTACTAATGTTACAGAGGTAGCTATAGCTCTATGAGTTACAGGCAGCCCAAGTGATGTTGGTGCTCCAATAGCTGATGTTACACCAGGGATTACTTCAAATTTGATATCATTTTCCATTAAAGCTAATATTTCTTCTCCTCCACGACCAAAAACAAAAGGATCGCCACCTTTAAGACGAACAACATTGTCATTTTCCTTAGCCTGTTTGACAATCAATTCATTAATCTGATCTTGTGTTTTATAATGTTCCCCAGCTTTTTTACCAACATATATTTTTTCGGCATCCTCCGGAGCATGCTCTAAAATTTCATCATTAGCTAAATAATCATATAAAACAACATCTGCTTTATTTAGAGCTTTTATAGCTTTAAGAGTTATTAAATCAGCATCTCCAGGACCTGCACCCACTAAATAAACTACCATCTAAATCACTTATAAAAATCCTTTAAAAAAGTTTAATCCATCGCTAGAACCTAATATTTCTTCACAGGCACGTTCAGGATGAGGCATCATTGCACAGACAAGACCTGACTCATCACAAACACTGGTAATAGCTTCCATAGAACCATTAGGATTTCTGTCTTTAAATTGTAAAACTATCTGATCTTGATCTTTTAATAAATCAATATCTTCTGTGTAAAACCTTCCTTCTGCATGAGCTATTGGAATTTGTAAAGTCTGACCTTTTTTAAATGATTTGGTAAAAGGTGTTCTGGTAGTTCCAACTTTTAAATCAACCCATTCACAGTTAAATTTAGGATTTTCATTAGTTATGAAAACACCTGGAACAAGGCCTATTTCACCAAGAATCTGAGCACCGTTACATATTCCTAAAACAGGTTTTTCTTCCTTAACTAATGATTTAATACCATCAATAACAGGAGTAATGGAAGCCATAGCTCCTGCTCTTAAATAATCACCATAAGAAAATCCTCCAGGAATTACAATACCGTCAAAATCTGTTAAATCCTCCTGATTCCACCAGATATATTTAGGAGTTAATCCTGCAAGTTCAATAGCTCTAGCTACATCCCTGTCACAGTTGGTTCCCGGAAATCTAATTACTCCAATTTTCATTATAAAAACTCCTTAAGCCCCACAAGCAGAGTTTTGCGGAATAACAGTAATTTTATAATTATGAATTACAGGATTACAAAGTAATCTTTCACACATATCTACAACATCTTCCCTTATAGATTCCCTGTCTTCCCCTTCCATTTGGAATTTAATGATGTCTACAGTTTTAGCATTTTTAACATCATAACCAAGTAAAGCAAGAGATCTTTCAATAGTTGTAGCTTCTGGGTTTAACATACCTTCCTTAAGAGATACTTTAACTTCAATATCAAAAATCATTTCAAAAACTCCTTATAATTCTATTTTCTCATCATCAGGGATAATTCTATTATAAACTTCTACATAAGCATCCATAACTTCATTATCTTTACCTTTTCTGAACAATTCCTTATCTAACATATCCAAGGTTTCACTATCCCATAATCTGCATCCGTCAGGGCTAATTTCATCACCTAAAATAATTTCACCATTTTTATCTTTACCAAATTCAACTTTAAAATCAACTAAGATAATTCCGGCTTCCAAAAGGAATTTGGATAAAATTTCATTAATTTTTAATGCTTTTTGAGTTAATTCATCGATTTCTTCCTGAGTAGCTAATCCTAAAGCTTTAATAATAGAATCATTAAGCATAGGATCATGGAATTCATCTGCTTTAAAATCCATTTGAACAATAGGCGGGTTTAATTTAGTACCGTCAGCTATTGGATATTTACGAATTAAACTACCTGTAGCTATATTTCTAACAATAACCTCAATAGGAATCATGTCTAATTTTTTAGCTACCATAACATTAGTTTCAGGCAAATCAATAAATTGTGTTTTAATACCGTTTTCTTCCAATACTTTAAAAAGTTTAGTGGAAATAAGTGCATTATAAGAACCTTTTTTATTCATGACTTCTTTTCTTGCACCGTCGCCTGCAGTCATATCATCTCTAAACTCAATGATAACTGCATCTTCATCATCAGTAGTATATACACTTTTTACTTTACCATTATTAATTAACTCTTTTTTATCCATGATATCAACAAATAATTTTTAAATTTATATTATGTATAATTTTGATTAAAATACTATATAACTTATTGGTTAAATTCAAGTTAGCTACTATTATTTATATTTATTAATAAAATGTTGGAATGTATTTGTGTTAACTGAAAATAAATTTTTAACTTAGATAAAAAATTAAAAAACTCTTTTTTATTTTCTCTATGGTTATTTTGAATATTTTTTAAAAAGAGGCCATTAAATCCATAAGATACCCTCACAGAAAAGTTTCAGATAAAAAATATCTATTGAAATGGCTTTATCAAAATATCATTAACTTTATTATTAATGGATAACTTAGACCTTTTGTCAAATTTTTTCTTATCATAAATGATAATCGAACCATCACAATGTTTAAATTTGCCCGTATCTTTTTCAAAAATTGCATGAAAATATCTACTCCCCCTTAAATGTATATTTTCTTTTGAGGGCAATTCCTCACATGTGAAAACAACTTCATTTTCTTTTCTAGGTTTCCATAAATATTCGGTTAATTCGTTGGTTTGATAATTTTGAAACGAACCTTTATCTTCATTTCTTAAATTAATAATATCATTCCAATTTAATGGTTTTGAAAAAACAGTGCTTGAATAGAACATATTATCAAAATTTCTTAAAAAAGGATCTACTCTAATTTTTAAATCTACTTTATTTAAGTTTAACTTATTTAATTCTTGAGTTATCCAATATGATGAATTAAATGCATTAATTGGCAAACATAATCCATATTTATTATTGTTAATAATTATAGAATCTGAAAATTTAATATTTGATTTCTTCACATCAATTAAAAATTCATCATCACAAATATCATTAAATTCTTTTAAATCATAAGGTTTATTATTTAATAATGCATTAAGTCTATCTTCAAATATTGAATCAGCAATTAATTCACCTAATAACAATATCCTTGAATATACCATAACATCAGGAATTTTTTTGTTTAAAAAATTAATTTGTGTTTCATGCTTTTTATAATATTTTAAAACATCTTCTTCTTCTAAGATATCCAAATCTTCTTTAAGATTTTGATGCTCAGGATGATTATTATTAAGATAAATATCTTCTAGATACATCTGAGGAGTTAAAACATTATGTAAAAAGTAATTTTTTAATTTAAAATTCATAATTAAACCCATTATCAAAAAATATACAAATTAATTAAAAAACTCTCTCATAAATCCCTCTCTAAACTCATCTTGAGTAACAATTGAATTTTCCATATTTGCAAGTTTTTTAAATGGAACATATCTTTTCTTTAGTTTTTTATCCATTCTCAAATATTTATAATTTTTACTTTCATTTCTTTTACTATCATGAATATCATTCAAAAATACAACATATAATCTTTTTGGAACATTTAACAACCATGAAAGGAATTCTTCTTTATTATATTTTATATCCTTTTTTTCACAATAATATTTGTAAATTTGAGGTAATGTTAAAAACAATGAATCAGAAGGTTTGATTTTCAAATTACATAATATCTCATCATCATACCTATTTTTAATACTCTCAAGAGCACCAGCCAAATCACTATCATCCACTTTTTCAATACATTTATCCATGATTTCTTCTAAATTCAAAGTAGAATTAAAAGTTCCTTTAAATTCAATTAAATAAAGCCTACCATTTTTGAAATGCAAAGCATCTACAGATAATGGGCGATTGCTTTTAACAGAGCCATTATTCTTCAAATGACTATTCCAACACATATTATCTAAATCAAAAATACAATTATCATCAATGATTAATGGATTTTTAAATGCTCCTGCATCATTGTCTGATTTAGATACTTCACTAAATTTATTAAAAGATTTCCTAGCATTATCATGAAAATTATCATTCTCTTTATAAAAATTTAATAGATTAACAAAATCACTATTGTCAAAAGCCATGTTAATCCCTCAAATCATCTTTTAAATCTGCCTGAACTTTAATTTTATGAATAATGTCAAATGGATTTCCTAAATTATCATAAACCTCAATTATTTCATCATTATCAAGTAAATTATAATTATATTTATCAATACCATCTACTTTTTCTGTTAAGTAAAAATTGGTATCATCAATTAAATTATAATATCTTGAATATGCTTCTATTGCTTCTGCAAAAAATGGACTGTGAGTATTAATATATAATGTAATATTCAAATCCCTAGCAGCTAAAACTAAGATTTCTGCAAATTCTACTTGAAATCCCGGATGTAAATTAATTTCAGGTTCATCTAAAATTAAAAAACTATTTTTTGTTAATTCATTATTATCAAGCAATATTTGAATAGTTGCTAATTGTTTTAGTCCAAAAGCAGTATTTTCCATGGAAAAAGTTTCATCATCTTTTTTGAATATAAATACATCTTCTGAATGAACATATTCAAAATTTCCCCCAATTAACTCATCAATTCTTCTTTTAAAATCATTTAAATCTTTAAAAAATTCATCACTATAAATTTCATCAGGATTTTTAATTTTTTTAAGTTTCCTCTCAAGTACTCGCAAATGATATTGAGAACTGCGAGGATTATTTTCTAAAATTGAAGGAGAATCAAGATAAATAACATTTTGAAAATTAAAATAATTCAAAAAATCTTTACTGATGTTACTTTTCCTTTTTTCAACATCCATTTTAATATCTTGATTAAATTCAACACCATTATAATTTCCATGAAACTTAATATGAGCATTACTAAATCTATTTAATGAACTACCATACTCTGATTCAATAAGAGCATTGAAAACTGTAATATACCTATAATATTCATCATTATTTAACTTAATTATTCTAAATAAATCATTTAAATCATCAATACACAAATCTTTATCTTTAAAATCATAATTTTCTAAGATAACTGCAATATCATTATAAATATCTTCAAATAGCTCTGAAGAAACAGAATGACGCATCAAAGAATTTCTAATTTGTTTAAATTTATCATCCATTTCCTGTGATCCTTTAGTCCCCCAATATAGAACAAAATTTAAAAGTTTTGAATGAATATCCATATTTGCCAATTGAGTTCCTTCACTAGATGCTGCTGTTAGAAGTGAAAATAGAAACTTACTTGAAGTAGATTTACCTGTGCTATTTTTACCTACAATAACATTTATCTTTCCAATATCTAAATTTGCTTTATTAATCAGCCCCAAATTTTCAATTTCAAGTAACATTTCAGCAGCCATAATATTGTCTCCATTGATTGATTTCTTTATTAAATAGTATAAACTAAGTATATATAAACTTATTTAAAATCTTAAAACTTAAAAATCCAATATATGTAAGTGTATTTTTATATTAAAAGCAATTTTACGAAGTTAAAGCAACTTTAAAAAGAATTTGATAAAATATTCATTTTATAAAATCGAATAGATATTTTAAATAAGCACCATAAAACTAAATCAGTTGCCACTTCAAATTACACCAAAAATAACTAAATTTGTGTTAACCTATAAATGTTGTAAAAGCTTTAAATTACATAAATAGTCCAATTATCTTAAACTAAACCATTAGCTACAACAGAAATAAATTTCTTTTTATCTTTCTTTTTCAAAAACCACGGAACAAAAAATGTAGTATGGTGAGGAACCCCGTAGTGTCTTTCCAGATAAATCGGATAAGTTATATGTTTCCATTTAACATAAACATGTTTAAAAAAAGATAACTGTTCCAGATAAATGCGGCGTCGATTATTGGATTTATTCCAGACTTTTTTCTCCTGTTTGGAAAATAAAAATTTGATTTTCAGTCTACGGGAATTCATATCATCATATTCGCCAACAGATAATGGATAAGATAAATTATTGAATATTTCTCTAAATTCTTTAATTTCTTTATTAAGCTGAACTTCAGTTAAATAATATTCATTATCTTGCCTTTTTTTAAAAGATTTGAACTTTCTAGTTTTTGGCATAGTCAAAAACTTCTTTTTGGTTTTTTTACCCATTACCAACACCAATAAACAAAAAACTCAGTTATTTTTCCTAATATTAAACTTTCTATAAAGGTTTTTTATTGTCTGATTATTATAAAGGGAAGTATAAAGCTTAGAAATAAAAATAGCCTGTTTGAACTGTTTATTTAAAACTTTATTATTTAAAACAGCTATTTCTTTTCTATGAATATCAATTTTACAATTTAAATGTTTTTCAAACTTGTAAATTTCTTTAACTGCAGACATTTTATGTTTTTTATCCAAATTAGAAAAGATTAAAAGTAAACTCCCAATATTCTCCCCTATTGTTACATATTGAGATAATTTAACTGGTTCTAAAAGATTATTAACTTTATACATACCTTTTAAGAATCTGTTGAATTTTTTAACATCATGACCATGTATAGCTGTTTTTTTATGTTCAAAAGTATTATACATGTAAACCTGAGTATTAGGTAAAACAGAAATCTTGTTTGAATTTATCAGTGCTTTAAAATAAAAATAAGTGTCTTCACATAAAGTATCTTCCGGAAATGTTATATTATTATCTAAAATCAATTCTTTTTTAAACATTTTACCCCAAGGAGCCACAAAATAATTTAAACTTAAGCTGTCAAAGATTTCCTGGGATTCCAAAGGATTTAAGTTCACTAATTTTTCATCACTTTGCAGAAATTTAACTTTAACTTTGTCCCCATCAAGATTAATGACATGTGATCCGATTACAAAATCAGAGTCTTCACTTAAAATAGTATCATAAAGATTTTTAAGACCATCTTTAAGATATTCATCATCAGAATCCAAAAAGGAGATATAATCAGCACTGGCATATTTAATACCTAAACTGCGTGGCTTACCTGGAAGTCCGGAGTTTTCATCTAAAAAAACAGGAATAATATTCCCATATTCATTAGCATAATCAGTTATAATGTTTCTGGAATTATCTGTTGAACAGTCATCAACTATTATTAACTCAATATTTTCAAAACCGAAAGACTGATTTATTATTGAATCAATAGCTGTGTTTAATTCATCTTCAGCATTATAAACAGGCATTATTACACTAATTTTAAAAGTCATATTTTTCATATCCTCTATATAACTAAAAGTATACTAAACATAATTAATAAAAATTTCCATTAGAAAAGTTATATATGTAAATTTAAATAAAATATATTTAACAAGTTTTTTAAAGGTAAAAAAATGCACTATACTGATTATTCTAGCGAAACTATTCACAAACTGCAAAAGTTAGAGCTTATGATTCTAAAGGATTTTATAGCTATTTGTGAAGAGAACAACATTGAGTATTTTATTTACGGAGGTAGTGCATTAGGTGCTGTTAGGCATGGGGGTTTTATTCCCTGGGATGATGATATAGACATTATTATGTTTAGAAAAGACTATGAAAAGTTTAAAAAAGTAGCATTATCCAAATCAAATAATAAATATAACTTTTTAACAAGTAAAACAAAAGATTATTTCTTTTTATTTTCAAAAATCATGTTAAAAGATACTATTTTTGAAGAATGGTGGGTTGATCAGGTAGATTTTGATTTGGGAATTGATATTGACATATTTGTATTGGACAAAGTTCCGGACAACAAATTAAAAAGATTCATCCATGTAAAACGTTGCCGTGTTTTGGACAGATTACTTGCAATGAGTGTTATAAAATTTAAAGGATATCCTATTTTGGTTCAGACATTAGCTAATGCAGGACATGGCTTTTTAAAACTATTTAATATTTCAAGAGAATCCTTATTTGATAAAACCCATAAATTATTGGATAAATATAATGATAAAGACTGCAAATATGTTTGTGATATTTCAGCTCTTCACCATCCGCAAATTTATAAAATAAGTGATTTCAAACCTGGAAAAACAATAATGTTTGAAGATGTTGAAGTTCACTGTCCAAATAATCTTGACAGCATTCTTACACAAATTTATGGAGATTATATGAAGTTACCTCCAGAATCTGAAAGATATAATCATATAACTCAAAAAATAGATTTTGGCCCCTATGAGGACTGATTAATAATTTCTCTTATTTTCTTAGCATTTTTTTCATAAATTGACCTGTTATCTTTAGTTTTGGATGTTGATGACTTGTTTTTAATAGCTGATTTGATAACTGCAGGAATTAATTTCGGAACATCAAGAGATCGTTTAATAATGAACTTTAATCTGTGGAATCTTGACGGATTCGGATAGAAATCATGCTTAAACGAATCATCATTAATCATTTTTTCTGCATAATCACAAATTCGCTCATAAGCCAGCTTATCTCCAAAATCATAATACTGATCAATCATTTCACGAGAAACCGGGAATTCTTCAGTGTTTTTAAGAGTGTTTAACTTTTCAAATTCCTCGTAAGTGCTGATTGTTTTAGCTCCAACAAGCAATGGATTATCAAAATCAGGATTCAACTCAACGGGCCTTAAAATATTACACTGTTTTTCCAGCAAGTAAACATCAATAATAGAAGTACTTATAACAGTGTTTAAGTAATCGCATGGCCTGATCCATTCCTGAATTGCATATTTATTGATATAATGGAAATTAGGATATTTTTCATCTAAAATACTGATTGTAGAATCTTCATCAAGTACATTAAATTCAACAGGATGAGGGCGGTAAATAAATTCCTTTTCAGGATGTGTCTTTAGGAATTTCTCAAACCATTCCATTACAATAGCTTTTGATTCAACATTCCATTTTTGCATATATTTACCGTCATCCAGATTATGATTCATACTCATTAAACGTTTAGAATCTTTTTCATTAAATGTGAAACTTGAAATAAATAAAATCCATTCCTTGGACGAATTCAAATTAAATTCACTTGCTAGCTGATCTTTAGTTTTGAAAAATGAATCAAAACGGTGATTTGAGAAATCTGTTTTAATATCACCAGTAACAGGTAAATTTTTTTCCTCAATTCCTTCAGCCATCATATCCTGTTTTATCTTTTCACTCCAGCAAACATGACTGGCTTTTTTCATATACTCCTTAGGATAATGGGCCTTGGAATCAAGAATTCTTTTAGCTATTACCTGTTCATATCTTAAATTAAGTATTTTATCAATTTTAGGTTTGAATCTGACAGTATATCTTTCAATGTCATTATTGTTATAACCTGCCTGACCAATCAATAATTTAGGTTTATATTTTCTTGGAAAAATAAGTTCCCTGTAATTATAATAACCTAATATATCAACAGAATATCCTCTTTTTTCAAATTCTGCTTTTAAAAGATTAGCATTATTTAATTCCCTTTCCGGAAGTTCATAAAAGATTACAATATCTGCCATTATTTATCCCCTTAACATCGCATTAGCTATTTTAATATCTGATGGTCTTGTAACTTTAAAATTGGTTCTATCCCCTTCAAATAAACCAATTTCATGATCTCTCATGTGAAACAAAATCATAGCTTCATCTAATTTGTCAATTTCTTCATCGGACAAATCACTGTAAATTTCAAGGTAATGATTTATATTAAATGACTGTGGCGTCTGAGACTGCAGCAAATACTGCCTGTCCGGAACATCAGTTAATATTCCCTGTTTTTTAGATTCGAATATTACATCTGTAGCCGGAATAACTGCACTGGCTGCTCCATACTGTTTTGCATACCTGACACTGTCTTTAATTAACTGAGGAGTTACAAATATCCTTGCAGCATCATGAGTGACCATTATTGAATCTTTAGGATAATCATTTTCAAGAGTGTAGTTAATGGAATTTAAAATTGTATCACTACGTCTTTTTCCACCTTCTATAACAGTGATTCTTGAGTCTGTTAAGCCATATTCTTTTATTACATCTTTAGTTTTATTAATGCATTCTTTTGGTGAAGATACTATAATTTCATCCATTTCTTCAACTTTTAAGAAAGCTTCCAAGGAATGTATTAAAATTGGTTTATCAGCTATTAAATAAAATTGCTTAGGCATTCCAACATCCAAACGGGTTCCTATACCTCCAGCAAGTAGTGCAGCACATATCATTAAAGTTAGATTTTGTTATTTTTTATATTTATAATAATGTATTTCCAAACATTCATTCTGCAATTACTAAAATTAAGCTTTAAAATATGCAAAACTATAAATTCTATCTAAAAATCAGTGCCTAATCTTAAAATTGATTTAAAATAGAAAAATTGCATTGAAACTGAAAAAAGAAAGATAATAATGAGTTATTAAGAAATAAAATTTAAAAATTGCTGAAAAACATAATGTACATTGATAAATTTTTTAAATGGAAATAAAAGAGCAGAATAGCTTAAAACACAATATACAACCTTTAAAAAACTAAATTTAATTAATTTATATTTAATAACCTTATCCAACCACATTATATTAATATTATGAACAATAAAGATAATAAACATGAATATAGAGTATATTAAAGAAAATTATATTTTCGAAACATTAAACCAACATCATGACCTAAATGATTTTGAGTGCGAGTCACAGGATTTAACAGATTTTCTTAAAAAATGATGCATTAAATCAGCAGAATATGAATTTAAACTTAACACAATTAGTAATATGTGATGAAATTATAGTTGGATATGTATCAATTCTAACAGATTCAATGAAATTAAAAATCTTAGAAGATGAAGAAACTAAAAAAGAAATATGCAATGAGTTAAACATTAGTGAAAACAATGAATTGCCTGCAATTAAAATTGGAAGATTTGCAATAGATAAAAAATATGCCAAACAAGGATTAAGCTCACATATACTTGCTAATGTATTACTTTCAATGCTTAAACTATCAAAAACTAAAATAGGATTTAGAGTCATTATTGTTGAAGCATATGCAATAGCATTAGATTTTTATATTAAAAATAATTTTTACACACGTGAAAGTGATAAGGAAATCCTTAAAAAAATAGATATGATAAAAAAACAAGACCCAACAAGGTGTTTTAACATATATTTAGATTTAAAAGATATAAAAGAGGAACCAAAAAATTAAAATAAAACAGTTCTTTGATTCCTAATTTTTTTTGCAAACTCCCTATCTTTTTCAGTAGGCGGTTGTTGCATCTTTTTTAAAACAGCAATAGCATCTTTACCTTCAAAAACGGGAGTTTTTCCAATAGGTTTAACCATACTAATTACTCCTTAAAAATATAATATGTAATAACCTTTTTATTAATTATTATTTAAATAATTACTGGTGTTACATATATAACTTTTGTATTACATTTTTAAATTTGATTTAAATTCATCAAAAATGTTCAAATTATCTAAAAAGTCTGTAAAATTAGATTTACAAACAAAACTCTTAAATTTAAACTATTTTCAATACTATTAACTTAGATAAGTAAATAATAAAATATTCTGTTTAAACCAAAAAGAACACATATAACAATATATTCTATAATCAATATTATTAAGCTTTAAAATATATAAATCTATTGATTACACATTAAAAATAGCTATAAAAAACTGTTTAACCTTAAATTGATTTAAAATAGAAAAATTGCTTTGAAACTGAAAAAATAAAGATAAAATAAATATATTATGAGATTAATTATAATTTTTCCCATAATGCATAAAATGCTTTTTTAGGACTTTTTTTCAAAATAATAACATCATAAACAAAATTAACAGTTAAACATTCAATATTTAACTTATCACAAATTTCCTTAAGAACAATAGTCGTGTTTTTTCCTTCAAAAAGCACTCCTGTCTGCTCATCCAGATATACACCCTGACCGTACCAGATACCCAAAGTATGATTTCTACTTACATTTAATGTAGATGCTGTTATAATATCTCCAAATCCGCAATAATCATCTACTGTTGATCTGTTTCCACCTAATTTCTCAATAATACATTTAGTTTCATTATAACTTTTGGTGAAAACTGCAAATTTAGCATTGTCATTAATGCCCATTCCTTTACAGATTCCCTGAGAAATAGCTAAAATATTTTTAATGATACCGCAAAATTCAGTTCCAATAACATCATGATTAGTGTTAACTTTAAGTTTGGGAGTTGACAATACATTTTTGACTATTTCCAGATCTTTTTTCTTTATACTGGCTATTGTAGTTGCAGAAGGCAGGTTTTTCATCATTTCAGAAGCTATGTTCGGTCCGGATAACACTACTGCAGATCTTCCGGTTTCCTCTTCAATAACTTCACTCATTCTTTTATTTGTCTTGTTTTCAATTCCTTTAGCTGTGCTTACAAAAATACACTTATCTGAAACTATGTCATTTAACTGAACCATTGTCTGGCGCATAACTGATGAAGGAATACATAAAAATATAACATCAACATCCTTCAGGTCACATAAATCATTGACAGCCATAATATTTTTATGCAGTTTAACACTTGGATGATACTCGCAGTTAATATGACCTTCATTTATATCATCACAGATTTCTTTTCTTCTGGCATACAATAACAATTTATTAGTATTTGGTGCAATACACTGAGAAATAGCTGTTCCCATTGCTCCAGCACCTATAACTCCAACATTCAATGACATTAAGCACCTCTTAAAATTATATATTAATCCTTTTTTAATTTAAATTTATTTGTTTACAAATTCCAGTTTAAAAGGAGTTCCTCTGTCAATATCTTCAGCAGCCTTGCATCCGATAATTTCTGCTAAATATTTAGGATGCAAGCCAAAACCCGGCCGTATTGATTTGACATTGTCTTTTGTTATGATTTCCCCTTTTTTGATGTCTTTAACTGCAAATAATGATCTTGAAAACTCCCTGTTTGCCTTCATTTTATCAGATAATTCATAACTAACTTTGCCCAGAGCTTTTTCAACATTTCTTATTGAATCAACCATCTGCTTAAATTCATCAGGTTCCATAGAAAATCCTGAATCCGGCCCTTCCATAGTTCTGTCTAAAATAAAGTGTTTTTCAATTATTTTAGCTCCCATAGCTACAGATGCAACAGCAACGTCACTGCCTAAAGTATGGTCTGAAAGTCCGACAACTGTTTTGAAGTTTTCTTTTAAATCAGGAATTGTCTTAAGATTTATTTCTTCCAATGGGGCGGGATAAGCTGAAGTGCACTTTAAAACAGCTATTTTATCATTACCTGCATCCTTGCATGTTTTAATGGCCAAATCAATGTCTTCTTTTGAAGCTATTCCTGTTGAGATTATAACCGGTTTGTTTTTGCTTGCTACATATTCAATTAACGGAATATCTGTAATTTCAAAAGATGCAATTTTATATGCTCCCATATCCATATCTTCTAAAAAATCAACTGAAGTTTCATCAAAGGGTGAGGAAAATACAATTAACCCCAAATCTTCAGCTACTTTTTTCAGTTTAGGCTGCCAATCCCATGGCATAAATGCATCCTCATAGAGGTTATACAATACCTGACCATCCCATATTGTTCCCTGTTTTATCTGAAAATACTCATTATCACAGTCTAAAGTTATGGTATCCGGAGTGTAGGTCTGAAATTTAACTGCATCTGCACCAGATTTTGCCATTGCCTCTATAGTTTTAACAGCTATATCATAATCATTCATATGGTTTGCTGAAAGCTCAGCTAATATAAAAGCCGGATGTCCATCACCAATTAATCTGTCTTCAATTTTAAATTCCATAATTTAGCCTCTGTAAATAAATCTTAAAGCACTGCCGTTTCTGATTTCACATTCTTTTTTAAATCCCATAGCCTCAAAAAATGAAACTGACCTTGCATTGCTTTTTTTAATATCTGCAACTAAAGTATCCTGATTATAATTTTCCTTAATATAAGTTATTCCCTTATTTAACAAGTATTTAGACAATCCTAATCCTCTATACTTTTTATTTAAGCTAATGCTAATAACAGGATACTTTTCATCAAAATCAAATCTTAACTGACCAATAATATCTGAGTCATATTCCAAAACCAGAAATTCTGTTGTATTATCATTTAATATCCCATTAAACCATTTTTTATGAGTTTCCAAATCTATTTTATCGCAATTAAAAGAGCTTTTTCTTACTTCTTCATCATTAGCTATTTCAAATATTTTAAGACAGTCCTCTTTTTTAATTTCTCTGAAAACAGAATTTTTCCTGTAATAACTGTTTAGAGCGGTTTTAGCTATTCTTATAGAACCTTTACCATCAACTGCACTAACACCCATATTTTGCTTTTCTTTTCTTAAAGCAGAATCTTTAAGCAGCTCCAGTTTAGCTAAAATATTTTCTTCTAAATTATCATCGTCCCAGAATCCTGCAAACTCAATGAAACCCTGCTTTTGCCAGTTTTGAATATTGTTTATCTGATTGTCAACAACCCCTACAGCAATTGTCGGAACACCTACTCTTGCAAGTTCATATAATGTCTGACCTGCTGATGAAATAGCCAAATCCGTGCTTTCCATAGCCTCAAGCATTTGCCTGCTGTCTGGAGAATAAATCAGTTCATCATCAAACTCCTCGATTTCACCAACATTATCAAAGCTATTTCCTATAATGACCTTTTTTGCAAAATCCTCATTTTTCAGCAAATTCAGGATTTTCGGAGTCAGATTTCTTAAATCATTTCCGCCTAAAGTAATTAAAACATTTTTTATTTCATCATTAACATCAGTTATCTTTGCATTCCAGAAATCCTCTCTAAGGGGAATGTATTTTGATCCGTACAGCGCATCTTTTCTTTTAGTTGTTGCAAGGATTGTTCCGTTTACAACTATCCCCTCAGGATAATCTAAACGATCATTATCATCAACATAAATAGCTAATGCTGCTGTTTTAGCTATTTTTCGGTAAAATTCAAGTGGTGCATGATATGAATCTATAATAACAATATCATCATCAGCAAATTCCATATTCTGCCAGTCATAAATAGCATAGTTAATATTTTGCAAAATTGCATCAATTGATTTGTCCCCATTAACAATAAATTGAGGTGTTATGCAGAATTTTCTAAAAGCCTGATATATTGAGCTGCATCTGGCTACATGCCCGAATCCATAGTTTTTTCCGCCTTCAGTTAATATTATTACATTCATATTATCTTTTCAATATACAGTTTAGCTCTATCCAAATCCTGTTTTTCGCATAAATTAAGAACTTCATCCAATTCTTCTTCTAAACTATTGCAAACCTTTTTTTGAGTTATTTCAGAGTTTATATCTTTTAAATAAGGTTTACTGCTAAATAATTCCAAAATATCATCCAGAGAGAAGAATTCATTTTTATCATATAAATTATCATAAACACTGCAGAGCAGAGCATAATCCTGAGGAGTATCTAGTGTAATCCTAATATCAGAGTTGTCGTTTTTTGTTTCATATTGCACTATTTTAAAGTCTTCAGGATGTGTTTTATAGATAAATGGAGTTACATGTTCCTTTTCAAATTTATCAGTGGCATTTTCATATGCATTTTCCAAAACATTGAAGTTAATTACCTCAGCATCAATTCCTCTTGGAAATCCTCTGGTTAATGTATTTGAAGTATAATCTGCATTGGAGTCTATATGTTTTTTGACAATTTCATCAATTATATTTGCATCGGCACATGGACAGTCACTGGTTATCCTGACAATAACATCCAAGCTGTTTTCCAAAGCAGCATTATAATATCGTTCCAGAACATTTTCCAGACTGCCTTTGTAAAACTTAATGTTTTCTTTTTTAGCTACTTCAACTATTTTTTCATCTTCATCATGTGTTGTTGTAGCTATTATTATTTTATCAATAAGTTCAGATTTGGCTACTCTTCTAATAACCTGTTGCAGTACATTGGTTTCGCTGTTGAAAGGTAGCGGTTTTAAAACTTTTTGCGGAAGTCTTGTTGAAGAGGTTCTGGCCTGAATAATTGCTCCAATTTTCATTTTTTTAATACTCACTAAATACTTTGTAAAGTTTTTCTTGTACAAACTCTAAATCTTCATCAGTTAATGTAGGGTACATTGGTATACTAAGTTCTCTTTTGTAAAACTCTTCATCTACTGGACAAAGTCCTTTATTAAATCCAAGGTTTTGATAGTAAGGTTGTAAATAAACAGGTATATAATGCACCTGAACACCTAATCCTTCAGAGCGTAATTTTGAAAATATTTCCTTTTTATGATTTGCATATTTTTCTTTTAACAAAATCGGATATAAATGATATGCAGACTCACCGTCCGGATTTTCTTTAACAACGTCAAAATATGGATTGTCTTCAAACATCTCATCATATTTTTCAGCTATTTTTCTTCTGTTTTCAACAAAAGAATCTAATTTTTTAAGTTGTGATAAACCTAAAGCACATTGAATGTCTGTTATTCTGTAATTGAATCCTAAGTGCTGCATTTCATAATACCAGTCACCGTCACGAGGATTTACTAAATTATTTTTAGTGATTCCATGAGATCTGAATAACTGAAGTCTTTCATAATACTCTTCATCATTTGTAACAATAATTCCGCCTTCACCGGTTGTAATGTGTTTAACAGGATGAAAACTGAACATTGTCATTTCAGAGTATTTTAAAGAGCCTATTTTTTTACCGTCATATTTTGCACCAAGTGCATGTGCACCGTCTTCAATAATCTTAGCATTATTATCTTCAGCAATATCAGCTATTTCCTTTAAGTTAACAGGATTACCGCTATAATGTACAGGAGCTATTAACTTAGTATTTTTACTGACTTCCAGTTTAGATGCATCAATGTTTCCGGTTTGTTTTTCCACATCACAGAAGTTTACTTTAGCCCCTAAATATAATCCTGCATTAGCAGTAGCTACAAAAGTATTAGGAGTTGTAATCATTTCATCTCCCTTTTCAAGACCTAATGCAAAATAAGCACCGTGCAGTGCAGAGGTTCCTGAATTAAAAGCAACTCCATATTTAGCTCCGACATAATTAGCTATTTCCTCTTCAAACTCAGTTATTTTTGGTCCCTGAGTAATGAAATCTTCACTTAATACTTTTGTGACTGCATCAATGTCTTCCTGGTCTATACACTGTTTTCCATAAGGTAAAAATTTAGAAATAGAAATCACCTAGTATACAATATCTATATCTTTTAAAGCTTCTCTAATTTCTTCAACAGATAACCAAACCGGATTATTGTCAGATGCATAGTAGAATCTGTCTTCTACTTTTTTTCCACCTTCTTTTATATTAACATCTTCCCACCATTCCAAATCCGGATAAATTATATAATAATCATCATATTCATAAGCAGATCTTGAATCTTCCTTAGTTATCATTACTTCATGGAGTTTTTCACCAGGTCTAATACCGACATCTTCAAATTCACAATCAGGAAGCATGGCTTTTGCCAAATCAGTTACTTTAAATGAAGGGCATTTATGGATAAATAATTCTCCACCTTTAGCATCACCAATAGCTTTAATTACTAAATCAACTGCTTCATCAAGAGTAATCCAAAATCTGGTCATTCTCATATCAGTAATTGGTATTTTAGTTTGACCTTCATCAATTAAAGTTTTGAAAAATGGAATTACAGATCCGCGACTGCCTGAAACATTTCCATAACGAACTACTGAAAATTGAGTGTTTTTAGCTCCAACATAAGCATTAGCTGCTATAAATAGTTTATCTGAAACCATTTTAGTAGCACCATATAAGTTAACCGGATTAACTGCCTTATCAGTAGATAATGCCACTACCTTTTCAACATGTTTGTCAATAGCTACATCCACAATGTTTCTGGCTCCATCAATATTGGTTTTAATAGCTTCTAAAGGATTGTATTCAGCTGCAGGAACTTGTTTTAATGCAGCTGCATGAACAATAATATCTACACCATCACAAGCACGTGCAAATCTTTCTTTATCTCTAACATCCCCAATAAAGTAACGCATTACTTTTTTATGTTGGGCAAATTGTCTTTGCATCAGATATTGCTTGTATTCATCTCTTGAGTATATAATAATTTTTTTAGGATTATACTGTTCTAATACTCTTTTTGTAAACTTTTTACCGAAAGAACCAGTTCCTCCAGTAATTAAAATAGTTTTATCATTTAACATAACGAAACTCCAATATTAAATTATTTATAAGTTTATTTTTGAAAATATATAAAGATTATTAGAAGCAAGTTTCTATCTTTATAATAAAATTGTATTTGATAAATAAAAGAGTATAGTATTGTTAATTTTTTATTTAATGATAAAATTAGTTTAAAATAAAAAAATAACTATTTAAAATTAGTTTAAAATAAAAAAAAGAAAAAATAAGGATTTATGAAAATCCTTTAAATTTATTTTTTCCTTCTGGAAACTCCAAAACCGAATATTCCAAAGATTAAAACAACCAATAAAGCAAATAATGGATTTCCTGTTTTTGCCATTGCAGCAATATCCATTGTAACTTCATCAGAAATCATAATATCTTTATCAGCCGGACCTACAGGAGTAGGAACAGGAGTTGGAAGTGGATTTACAGTAACTGAAATATTATCATAATTGTTAGACATATTCAAGTCAACTGTACTTCCATTTACAAATACTTCATTAGATATTATACCTGTTTTTAAAACAATACATGTAATTTCCAATGTAGCATTGCTTTTGTTAGTTAAATTGCCAATTGTCCAAATACCTGTTGTCGGATTATATACTCCTACGCTTGCTTTATATAAAACAAATTTAAGAGCATCTGATAATTTATCTACTACATAAATATCTAATGCTGTGTCAGGACCATTGTTTTTAACAATAATAGTGTATATGATTTTATCTCCAACAGTTACTACATTAACATTTACTATTTTTATAACAGATAAATCTGCTGTTTGAGAAACAGTAATATTAACAGTAGCATTGTTGTTAGTTAAGTTAGGATCATAACCAGTTCCATTTACACTTACATTGTTTTGGATAAATCCTGTTTTAATTATTTTTACAGTAATAACTAATTTAGCTGTTTCATTATTAGTTAAATTACCGACTGCCCAAATACCATTTGTTAAATTGTAATATCCTTTAGAAGCATTAGCTGAAATGAATTTGAAATTATCTGCCAATATTTCAGATACTTTAATGTTAGTTGAGTTATTCGGACCGTTGTTTCTTACAATTATTGTGTAGGTTATTTCATCACCATAATTTGGAGTAAGATTATCTACTATTTTAATAATTTCTAAATCAGCGATATTTACATGTATTGTAGTATTTGAAGTGTTTCCTTCAGGATGTTCATCACTAGTGACATTTACACAATTGAAGATATCCTGACCGGTTGTACCTAATATTGCAGCATAAATATCTACAACTATCTTACTGCCAGTATGCATATTTCCTAATGAAATAATTTGAGTGTAATCAGTTAAATTACCTCCATTTATTCTGTAGGTTGCAGATTTAACATCCAACAATTCAGCATCCAAAATATCTTCTAATTTGACATTCAATGAATCTGAAGACCCTCCAGCAATTACAGTAATGACAAAGTGTGCTGTGTCTCCAGGGTTAAGTGCTTTGATTTCAGCATCCTTAATTACAACCAAAGTAGTATTAGCCATTACATTGATTGTTTCATTATCTGTAAAGTTACCTCTAGCATCATCAACACCAGTAGTAATATTAACAGTATTTAAAACATTACCACGAACAGAAGCATTAACTTTAGCTCTGAAATACACAGTTATATTAGCACCTGCATTAATATCACCTAAACTGACAGATTCATTGTAATTGAACCAATCTTTACCGTTTAATGAATATTGTAAGTTAAGCAATTCATTACTGTTGAATATGTCCTTTAGAACAACATCACTGGCAACAGAAGGACCGTAATTGTTTATAACAACAGTATAACCTACATTTTCACCTGCAACAATTATTGTTGAGTTTGCAACTTTTACAATGTTTAACAATACTGATTCAGGAACATTAACACTAACAGAATCATTATTATTAGTTAAATTAGTATCATGACCAGTACCGGTAACATTAACATTATTGGTAATATTTCCAACCTTAATAACCTGAACAACAATTTTCAAAGTTGCGGATTCATGATTATCCAAATCACCAACAAACCAAACACCAGTATCTGGATTGTACTGACCATTAGAGCTGATGAATTTAACACCATCAGGCAATAAATCACCAACAGTAACATTAAATGACTTATCAGGACCATTATTAACAACAACAATAGTATACTCAATCATATCCAAATACTTAGGAACAGAATTATTTACCAGCTTATCAACAGCCAAATCAACAATCCTCACATGAACAGTAGTATTAGAAGTATTTCCTTCAGGATGCTCATCACTAGTAACATTAACCAAATTGAAAACATCACTATCAGCAGTATCCAATACTTTAACCCAAATATCAACAGTTACACTATTTCCAGTAGCTATTGTATCTAAACTCACACTTCCAGTCCACATACCTTTGTTTACACCATTAATAGCATATGTAGCACCATTAACATCCAATAAAGTTGAATCCAATATATCTTTTAAAACAATGTTCAATGAATCTGAAGATCCGCCAGCAGTTACAGTTATTATATAATGTATAGTGTCTCCAGGGTTTAACTCCTTAATTTCAGCTGTTTTATCAACTTTTAAAGTACTGTTAGATATTACATTTACATGTTCTTCAGCACTAAATATTCCTCTTGCATCATCTGTGTCTGTTGTAATATTTACTATATTGTGCACAATTCCTCTTGTAGAAGCATTCACCATTGCTTTAAAGTAAACAAGTATGCTGCTTCCAGAATTCATATCACCTAAATTAATTTTAGCTCCTTTAGTATATGGAATCCATGTAATATTATCTAAAGAGTATGCTACAACAGTTAAATCTTTAGTTTGATAATTATCAGTTAAAACCACATTAGCTGCAGTTGAAGGACCCTGGTTTGATACAAGTACCTGATAAATAACTTCTTCTCCAGCAACTACATTTTTAATACCGCCAGTAATGTTAATAACACCGCCAATAGCTACTTTGTTTACATTTAATATTACACAATCTGGAACTGTTATTGTAATATTATCATGGTTATTAGTTAAATTTACATCATAACCGCTACCAGTTACATTTGCATTATTTGTAATAATTCCAGGGAAGATTGCTTGTGCTGTTATAGTTAAAGTTGCACTTTGACCTTTAGCTAAATGACCAATAAACCAAATTCCAGTTACAGGATTATAATTTCCACTTGCACTAATAAATCTTAAAGTATTTGGCAACATATCACGAACAGTAACATTAAATGAATCATCTGGACCATGATTTGTTACAACAATTGTATAAATTACATTGTCTAAATATTTGTAAATCATTTTATCTGATATTTTGTTAATAGCTAAATCAACAGTATTTACATGAACTGTTTTATTAGATTCATTAATGAATCCTTCCTCATTTTCAACAATAGCTTTGTTAAATATATCTTTATTTACACTGTTTAATGCTTTAACTTCAATAGTTACAGTTACTGAATTTCCTGTTTTTAAAGTTCCAATATTATATGAACCGTTCCATTTTCCTACATAATTTCCATTTACATAGAAAACAGCATTTTGAGCATCCAATAAGCTTTGATCTAATTTATCAGTTAAAATAACTCCTAATGAATCAGATGAACCTTCAGCAGTAATTACAATTGTATAATTGAATAAATCTCCAGGATTAATAGCATCAACATTTGAAGTTTTATTAATAACTAAAGTTGAGTTATCAATAGCTTTGACTGTTTCATTAGCTTCAAAGTTACCTCTTGCATCTTTTATGTCAGTTGTGATTCTAACAGTGTTGTTAATTAATCCTCTTGTAGAGTGATTTACAGTTGCTCTAAACAGAATCATTACTGCTTCATTTACATCAATGTCCCCTAGTGCAATTCCATTATTATATTTTACCCAGTTGCCGTTTGAATTATATTCCATGTTAAGCAATTCATCAGCATTGAATAAATCAGTTAAATAAACATTAGCTGCTACAGAAGGACCATAATTAGATACAATTACAGTATAAGTTATTTTTTCACCAGCAATAACCTCTTTATATGGTTTTTCAGATATTACTCCATCAGTAACTACTTTAGTAATATTTAAGATTACACAATCTGGAACAGTTATATTAACACTTGCATTGTTATTTGAAAGGTTACTGTCATAACCAGTGCCATTAACTGATACTTTGTTTTCAAATTTGCCAATATCTATTGTTTCAGCAGTAATTGTAAGAGTAGCTATTTCACTAGAACCTAATTCACCAACATTCCAAATTCCAGTAGCGGGATCATATGTACCTGTTGATGTTATGAATTTTAAACCATTTGCCGGCCAAATATCTTTAACAACAACATCTGTAGATGCATCAGGACCATTATTAACAACAGTGATTGTGTAAGTTATTATTGAGCCATATAATGGATTTGCATTATCAACTACTTTTGTAATAGCCAAATCAACTAAAGGAGTTACTTTAATTGTTTCAGAATCATTATTATTTGAGATGTTTGAATCAAATCCAGTACCATTAACTTTAATATCGTTTATAATAGTTACATTTGATTTTGCAGCTTTTGCTATAAGAGTAATTAAAACTTTTTCGCCATTAGCTAGTTTTTCACCATTTATTGTGATTTTATTATTGGATATACTAAGAGTCCATCCACCAGGAACATTAGCATTAATAAATTCCAATCCTTCTGGTAAGTTGTCAGTAGCTATAATATTAGTAGCTATTCCCTGACCATTGTTAATAATTTCAATAACATACTCAACATTATCTCCATAATTATATGTTTTATTTTGATGATTAGCTGTTTTGTTAATTGCTAAATCAATTACATTAATTGGAACAATGTTTGTATCATTAGCTGTTTTGTTATCTGAATTAATTACAGATGCAAAGTTTGTAATGCTGTTTAATTTTCCAACATCAACATATGCTTTGACTGGAACTGTAATTACCACATTAACAGTCGTTCCAGAAGAAAGAGTTCCTAAGTTTACACTTCCTATCCAAACACCTTTATCTATTCCATTTATAGAGTAAGTTGCCTTATTAACATCAAAGAATATTTCACTTAATTTATCAGTTAAAATAACATCTAAAGAATCTGACAATCCTCCAGCAGTTATTTGAACAGTATATTTAATTACATCTCCAGGATTTACAAGAGCAGTATTAACTACTTTTGTGATATCTAATGTAGTGTCTCCTTTAACATTTACAGTAACATCATCTTCTAAAGTACTGTTTTCTCTTAATTTTGTTGTAGAATTAATAATAGCTTTATTTACTATATTTCCACGAATAGTTGTTTTAATAAATCCTTCAAATAATATTGTTTTACTTTGACCATTAGCTAATGTTCCAATATTAATAGAAGCATCATAACGAGTCCATGATTGACCATCTAAAGAATACAACATATTAGTTAATTCGGAATCATTATAAATATCTGTTAAAATAATATCACGTGCATATGAAGGTCCATTATTAGTAATTACTATTTCGTATTTAATAATTTTACCAGCAATTGCTTCAGTAATATTGATTTTAGTAATATGTAATTCAGCTAATGTAGTAACATTTTTAATGTTTGTAGCTTCATTATCCTCAAGTTTTAATTCACCAGTGGTTGTGTTGACTCTGACAGTATTGTTTAATATTGTATCATCAACAATACTTCCATCTAAATATCCTCTAATATAGACAGTTTTAGAAGCTTTAGAATTGATACTACCTAAATCAATAGGATTAGTGTAAACATTCCAAGTTTTACCATCTAAAGAGTATTCTAAATTAGTTAAATATTCTGAATGATAATATTCATTTAATTTAACATTTTGAGCAGTATCTAGTCCGTTATTTGTAATTATAATTGTGTAGTAAATATCTTCACCAGCTATAACTACTTCATTATTACAGTTTTTAACTACACTAAGATCAGCTTCAGTAACATGAACTTCTTTGGTTGTTTGAGTAGTGTATGTCCTATTATTTGGATTTGTTCCATTAATTGAAACATAAGCTACATTAACTGAGTTTATAAAGTTTTGGCCAATTGGTGAGTATTTTACTCCATCTATCTCCCATTCAGCAAATGAAACTTGATATGTAAAAGTGAATTTGTCTCCGGTAGTTAAATTAAGACCAGTAATTGTAAATGTTCGTGTATTTTCATCGAATTTAACAACCCATCCATTTGATTTAGAAGTTGAATTGATACCAGAGTATTTTAAACCTAACGGCAATGCATCTTTAATTGTGATATTATATGCTATTCCGTTTCCTTTGTTTGTAATGACAATTGAATAAGTTGCATTTTCATAATACTCGTATTTCTGTTTATCTGATGTTTTGACAACACTGATGTTAGGTTCAGCTATTTTAACTTGTGCATTAGAATTATCTATTTTATTATCATTTAAATATAATTCAACATTATTAGATTTAATAGATTGTGCTTTGTTAGATTGATCATTTAAGACAACAGCAGATAAATTAAATATAATGTTGTCAGAATATTTGTAAGAGGTAGTATTTCCAAAGTTTATAGTTACAAGATTTCCATTTACACTGACATCACTGATTAAAGTACCATTTGATAAAATAACTGAATTTTCAAGATATTCAAATCCTTGTGGAAGGATATCTTTAACCTGCAAATTAGTGTAATTACCTTTAGGTAACTTTACCATAATTTGATAAGTTACATTTTCACCAATAGTTGGTGTAAATATGTTGCCGTCTTTATTGCCAAGTGTGGTTCCAATTACTAATTTAGTAATAGTCGGCATTTTAGTTTTTAAAGTATCCTTACTTTCATTATAGTAATTTCTACCGTGATCAGGTGCGGAATATCCGACAACATTAGCCATATTTACATACTGACTTCCAATTTGGATATCTGACCTTATAACAAATGAATATTTTGCATGAATTATATCTCCAGGATTTAACTGAGCCACATCAATTTCAACATGAGAACCAATCCATTTGATTTTAGCATCAATTGGATTTCCATCAGCATCAGTTACTTTGACAACCACATTATCTTCACCAGGTATCTGACCAATAAATGAAGCAAGGTCTTCCAAATCATCAATAATAGTCACTTCAAATAATGGAGTTTTACCGTTGTTTTTAACAATTACATCAAATGAAACATGATCTAAACCTTCAACTTCAGTTACATTGAATTTTTTAGTAATATCTGCTGTAGGTTCTACAATTGTAACCTTTGCACTAGACCTGCCCATAGTCTTATCATTTAAGAACAATTCCACATTATTAACTTTAACCGCACCTGCCTTATTGGACGGATCAAATATTGTAGGTCTGGCAGTCAAATTAATAGACAAAACACCATTTGCAAAGTCACTGGAATGAACATTGTTAATTGTAATAGTTATATCATAATTATTTACATTTACAGTCCAATCCTTACCATTCACTAATTTTGTACCATTTGCATAAAATGCACCTGCACCAATATACTCAAATCCCTGAGGCAAAGTATCCTTAATCACCAATTTAGTATAATTACCAACAGGCAAAGTTACATTAACACCATAAATTACCTTTTCACCGATAGTTACATTATCCCTACCATTATCAATAGATGAATCAACAACCCATTTAGTAATTGCAGGAAGTTTAGTAGTGAAACTGTCTTTTGCAGTATCAGTATAATTTCTACCATTAGAAAGTGCAGAGTAACCTATAACATTAGCTATGTTAGTATAAGTACTGCCTATGACTACATCTTCCCTTACTTTAAATGTAAATCTATAAGTTAATGATTTGCCTATACCAAGTTCAGCAATATTTATGCTTACAATATTGTTATCCCATGTTGGAGTTACAATAACACCACCAGATGTAACATTGACACTGCCACTGACAAACTTGTTAATCAGATCACTTAAATCATCACTAAGTGTTACATTAAATAATGGGGACTGACCATTGTTAGTTACAGTAATATCAAAGTATAGTACATCTCCACCAATAACATTATCTACATTGAAGTTTTTAGTAATATCTATGACCGGTTCAACAACACTAACAGCTGCATTAGATACAGATTCATGATCATTCCAAGTAAGTACTGCTTTATTAGTTTTAACAGCACCTGCTTTGTTATTGTTAACATTTAATACCGTAGCATTTAAAAATGCCTGGAATTTACCGCCATATTCTTTAATAATTTCATCTGCAAATTCAGAAGCAAATGTTAATTCCACAATATTTCCATTTACAGTTACAGTATAATCCTTACCTTCAATAGCTTTATTTTGAGTATTTCCTTTGTAAACTACAATTGAACCATCAATGTATTTTAAACCTTCCGGAAGAGTGTCTGTAATTTTTAAAATATTGTATTTTCCAACAGGCAATATTACAGTTATATTGTAAGTTACATTTTCACCAACAGTTACCTTATCCTTACCATTTACAATAGTTGTGTTAAATACTGTTTTATTTACTTTAGCATCGTAAGTGTGTAGGGTACTGCTTGCCTGGTTAGAGTAATTTCTTTTTTCATCGAATTTTGTTTCATTAAAAATAGAATAATAATCTACTTTAGCTATATTCTTAAATTCTTTTCCAATAACAACATCATTTTTTACATTGAATGTAAATTTAGCACTGACACTTTGGCCAGCTAAAAGTTCACCAACATTTAATGTAGCTACATCATTATTCCAATTAAAAATAACTTTACCTGTTTCATTACCTTTCAGTATAGTTACACCTATATCACTTCTACTATTTACAAAGGTTTTGATAAATTCTGTTAAATCATCTGTAATAGTAGTATTATAAGCAGTACCTTTACCAGTGTTAGTTACAGTAATTGTGAAACTAGCTTCATCATTACCCTGAACTATATTAGGTTCAAATACCTTATTTATGTCTATTTTAGGCTGATATATATCAACATAAATAGTATCAGAATTTAAGGTATTATTAGTCCAACTAATACTTGCATGATTACTGGTTGTTGCACTGTCTGCACCAGTCGGAATAACATTTTCATTATTAACAACAGTATAATATGCATTAATAATTAATTGATTATTTTTAGTATAATCTGGTATAATATCACCATTAAAGTTAATGGTTAAATAACTTTTTTCAGGATGAGCAGTACTTGGAGTATAAGTTACTGTATATGCATATTCAGGAACAGTAACACCATCACTGGTAGTTATTGTAAAGTTAGTATACTTAATTCCATATGACTCATCTTTAATAACTAAGTTTGGAACTCTTAAGTCTGAGAAGTTTACAGTTATTTTATAAATACCCACTTCACCAACAAACAGTATTTCAGTATTGTCAGTAACATTAGATCCAATGAACTCTTTTGTAATGTTTAACCCTTTAGCTATAATAGTTGCATTATTCCTATACTTATCTTTGTTGGTTGCAAAGTTTGTACTATTAGGATATGCTGCAAAGTTTGTAATCCATACATTGTTAACAATACTTTCCTTTGGGATTAAATATTCACTAAACCTGACAGTATATATAATACTGCAGGAAGTGTTTTGAGCTAACTGAGCTATCATATATCCTTTTGTAAATAAGTCATCTTTAAATGCAGTAATATCAACAACAGTTCCATTTGAGTAAACCAAACTAACAGCTTTGACATCTGCTTTTGTAATTCCATTTGAAGTTGTTCTGTTAACAAAATCATCAGCTACAATTATATCATAAGCAGTAGAATGACCTGTGTTAGTTATAGTTATATTATATTCAACTTCAGTTGCATTTTCAATATTTTCTAAAATTTTTGTGTCATTTACATATTTTGTAATTTTTAATTCAGGTTCATTAGTAAGCATCAGTACAATATTTGAGCTTGCATATACAACATCAATGGAATCCTTAAACTTCATTTCAGCAAGATTAGCCAAATTAAGCTGATCTGCCATAGGTTCTGAAGATACCTGAAATGTAAACCACAATCTAACATCAACAGGATGAGCCATGTTATCTAATGTATTTCCAAAATTAAATGAAAGTGCATTATTAAAAGTATCTATACCAATTTTAGGAACAATAACCTTACCTGTATTTTCATCATATAAAAATCCGCTGTCATTTGCATAAGCCCAATATCCGCCTTTAGGAATTACTCCAGTAGTGGAATTAACCAAATTAAATCCTTTTAAGTTAAATAACGGAATTGGTAAAAAGTCAGTGACAATAAAATCGTTTACAGAACCTGTAGGAAAATGAATATCCAATACAAAAGTTATATTCTGACCAGGATAAACTTTATAAAAGTCAGTATCATTTATGATTTCACCATCAACTGCAATAATATCTTTCTTAAGTGTAACACTTGGAACTCTTAATTGTGTGTAACTGTTATCAGAAACCGTATTAGCTGTATTTAAAACAGTAGCTGATGTTTTAATATGATTAATAACCAAATCATTTGATACAACAGAAGATCCGTTTGAATAATGAATAATAACTTTTGCAACAAAATTTAAAGATCCTACCATTGCACCCTGATTAACGCTTCTATTTGTATAATATCCGCCTGTTAAGCTTGTACTTATATTGTTATCTTTCAGGAATTTTGAAATGTAAAATGTAACTGATTTATCAATGCTTCCTAAAGAAACAACATTGTAATAACTTTCATTTAATTCATATGTTTTTCCATAAATTGATAAAACAGGTTTATTCTCAGTTAAGAACTTTTGAGCTGAACCTACTTTATGAGTGTCAAATTTATCATAAATTACTAAATTATCAAAAGCAAGGTAATCAGAAATCTCAAAATCAACTTTATAATTAATTGAATTATGAGGAACAACAGTATATGTTCCATCAATAGGTGTGCTTAAAATTTCTGCATATTTTTGAGTAGCTAATGATTTTAAATATACATTATAACTATCAGATACATCATAAGTATTATTAGCATAAGTATAATCCATATTTACAGTATTTTTAGCAACAGTACTTACACCAGTTTCAGAATCAATAATGGTTATATTATCATCTGTACTATTATCAAATTCTGGAGCATATGCTTTATACCTTAAACTAAGACTTGTACCACTTAAATCTCCAGTAGCTTCTTTTAATTTTAAAATTATTTTTCCGCCAGTTTTATTACCGTCAGGTTTTTCAACAGTATATAAACTGGAATCTATGATTCTTCCTTTGGAGTCATATAAAACCAGACTGCCCAAATACATTATATTAGATGGAAGTACATCTGCAATAGTGATATTTTCAATTTTTGCACCATTAGCTATGTTAATATTTACATAATACTCAAATGGGAAATTTGAACCTGTAGCAGTTTCATCTTCATGAAGGTTTGAATCTTTATCTATTTTAACAACAACCGGATTTACCCAGCCTGTAACAGTTTCTCCATAAATTGGAGGATAATTCACCGGATCATCAATATGACCGTTCCCATATCTAAATACAGGAGTAACAGTGAAATTAAGTAATTTTCCTATCTCCAAAGCCCCAATACTTGAAGTAACATTTAAAACAGCATCTGGAGCATCAACCGGGAAACTACCTAAAGGATACTGAAGAATATAAAAAGTACTGTTTACAGGACCATGTACTTCTTTTTTAGTAAATGGATCAATTAATGTATATAAACCTGTTGCATTATTATAAGTACTTTCATCAAATACTCCAACTTTTATCGGAACTATATTTCTATTAGAAAATGAAACAGTAAATTGTGTTAATTCTTCAGGAGCTATTAGCTGAACATAAGGCTGAAATCCAGTAACATCTCCTAAATTCTTAAATACCATTTGAAAGTTAAAGGATTCATTGATAAATACATCTGCAGGATTATTAAAAGACATATCATTACCATTTTCGTCTTTTAAACTAATATCTGGAACAGACGTATTATCATTTTCTACAATAGGACCTTCTTTAATTGGAATATCCCAAATAGAATTATCTCCAATAACGACTTCTTCACCATTATCATTTATGATAAGTTTATCGTAAGTTAAATTAGCATTTTCAACAATAACTGTATCTGAATTCCCATCAACATCCACTCCCTGAATATCTAAAGAATCTGCTTCATTAACACCATAAACTGAACCACAAAAGATGAATAATAGACTAGCTATTACTAATACTTTTAAAAAATTCATTTTAACACCAATATACTAATTTAAACAATAAATCTAAAATTATATAATTATATATGTCTTTTAAGATATATATAACTTCTATATTTTATTAACCTGAAAAATAAATTTTTTAAACAGCACCAAAAAGAAAAATAAGAGAAAGATAATAATGGTAAACATATTACCATCATCATATAACTAAACACAACAGGTGAATTTGATATTTAATTATTTTAAACAGCCAGTAAATTAATTAATTGATTTGTTTAACATGAATCATAAATCCATCCTCTTCAAAGCTAAATTCAAATTCTACATCCATTGAATTTGCCTCCAATAATAGATTTTTTAAATGTTTAGATTTTTGTGAAACTCCAGTAAAATCACTATCATAATTTCACAATAATTATTTAATGACTTTGTTTTATTTATAGTTAACTGTACAAAAATTAAAGATAATTTTAATTAATGTTCATTATTTTACATGTCAAAATTGACATTTTAGCTATTCATTCAATTTATACAAAATAGGAAAATATAGAAGTTTAAAATACCAAAATAATAATCCACTTCCAATAACTTATAAAACAAAGCTTAATTAGTTAATTTTAAAAAATTAGAATTATTAATTATTAAAAATTATATAAAGTTAAAAAATAACTCTTTAATTTATAA